>Ga0210009_1000067_pt1 | contig 127428 bp, 95 predicted proteins | sample CryGeyCG2114_065_FD_185457 | JGI IMG/M metagenome (GOLD analysis project Ga0210009, IMG submission 185457) | Groundwater microbial communities from aquifer - Crystal Geyser CG12_big_fil_rev_8/21/14_0.65 (SPAdes) (version 2) | ecosystem: Environmental > Aquatic > Deep subsurface > Groundwater ...
AGCGCTGGACGCATCCCATCCAAAATTGGAATTTGACGCTATCACAGCTCTCAATCCATTTTGAGGGACGCTTAGAAAACCATATCGATCTGTGAAATTAACCTGACACAGAATTATGAACAGCCTCGATTCATATCAACGTACATCATACACGCCAGCAGGGCTTGCTCATCTAACAGTGCTTGCGACTTAAATCCACTTCACCTGTCGCTTTGTAATGCTCAAGGCTATTTTCATAACAAATTTCAGTAGCAGTGACATTTGTCTATGAAATTTTTAGCTTCGGAAGAGTTGGTGTAATCCTCCGAACTAATGCACGCCACGAGGTAAAATTAAATAAAACATATAATTAGAATCTTCAATCTACCGTCCTCCATTTTGAATAGGACGATAATTTGCATCCCAGCCATGACAAAACATTCTGGAAGTACTTCAAATACTTAAACTATGCTATTCATTAAGCTTATTAGAATCATCAAGCCAAGTAATTGTTGCGTCATAGATTGTGCCATTATACATTCCCAGATGACCACCACTATGCTTATTAAAAACTCCTTTGATGATAACATAACCATACTTTTCTTGCTTCCCACTCTCGCCTGGTGCACAGCCAGTTCCCAATTCGCTATACCAGACCCAATATTCAAATGGTATCCGTGAGCGTTCAGGATCATCCGGCCACAAAACACACGCTTCGAACCCCATACTTGCATAGCCTTTAACTCGAACAGTTTTGTCTTGGTATACATCCCAATTATCTATTAAATCCACGACACCAATAACTGGAGCATCGTCAGATTTAACAATAAAAGGGATTGCAAATAACAATATCCATGCTGCTTTAAGTAAAAAACTCTTCATTAGTAAATCCCAAGTAAATCCGGCCATCCATTTTAGATCAACAACATAATGCACTTTTGGTTTGTCTACAACTTGTACGATCTAAAATTGCTTAAATGAGAGTAATCAAAAGTTGAAGGGCTAAAGCTGAGGCATAAAAATGAGCTAACTCATTAAAAAAATGGTGTATTTAAGACATGCTAATCCACCCTATAGAACAAATGGGCAGTAATTGGTTTGATTAAACAGGATTACAGTCAGTTGCAGTACAAGTGCTGACAGCTTGCCGCAAAATGCCGTCGTCGCTTTTCAAGATGTTCGCAGTAATCGGTCAGCTCTTGCAAGGTTCCCACAGGACCATGAAATAGCTTGCCGAACTCGGTGGTCAGTTTCAGCCAATTGTCATGAGGGATATTTAATCTGGTCAGTAACTTGGTGCTATTTTCACTGATGACACCTCGTTTGTCGCTTCGGATGATTCGACCTGTCTCCTCTACCAATTCGAGGTAATCTGTTAAGGCAAATGCAATGCCATTGGGTTGGTTATCACATTCATTACCGATAAAAGGCAGGAGATTTTTGGGCTGTTCACCTTTTAATGCTGCCTGTATGCGTAGCTGAATGCTGGTGTGGTCGGATTGTTCTGGCGTATCAGCCAGTTGGGCCCGAATCGGATTTAAATCAACGTAGGCCATACAGGCTAAAACAGCGGCTTCATCGAGTAAGGCCTGCGATTTAAACCGCCCCTCCCAGAATCTGCCAGTACAGTTATCTTCTTGATTTGCTTGCCTTGCGATGGGTTCATTGAGGCAGCGCATAAACCAGCTAATATCACATAAACGGCTGCGATAAATGGCGATTGAATGCTTTAATCTGTTGACCTCATGGGCCTCAACTAACTCACCTTTGGCGAATTTTTGCGTTAAGTCATCACCTTTAAACAGCTTATGCCACTGCTCAAGCACTTCGCGGTCAGTCCAACGATTGGCACTGTCGATATCGACCCGCAGCACCACATGCAGATGATTAGACATCACCGCAAAGGCCGCTATATCAATAGCGAAAACCGCTTCAAGTTCAAACAGTAGCGATTCTACCCAAGCACGGCGATGGTCGTAGTTTCCCCCCGAATAGGCATCATCACCGCATAAAAACGCACGCCGAACAACACGGCTACAGCAATGGTAATAGGGTGTGTCTTCAAGACTAATTTGAGTTCTGCGAGGGCGCGGCATACCAACCTCCTTGTTTAATGCTTAACCCAAGCATAGTCGGAGGTTTATTGAAGCGCCATTAAGGTTGGGTGTCCATTTTGGCCCTTAAATGAGAGTAATCAAAAGTTGAAGGGCTAAAGCTGAGGCATAAAAATGAGCTAACTCATTAAAAAATGGTGTATTTAAGACATGCTAATCCACCCTATAGAACAAATGGGCAGTAATTGGTTTGATTAAACAGGATTACAGTCAGTTGCAGTGCAAGTGCTGACAGCTTGCCGCAAAGTGCCGTCGTCGCTTTTCAAGATGTTCGCAGTAATCGGTCAGCTCTTGCAAGGTTCCCACTGGACCATGAAATAGCTTGCCGAACTCGGTGGTCAGTTTCAGCCAATTGTCATGGGGGATATTTAATCTGGTCAGTAACTTGGTGCTATTTTCACTGATGACACCTCGTTTGTCGCTTCGGATGATTCGACCTGTCTCCTCTACCAATTCGAGGTAATCTGTTAAGGCAAATGCAATGCCATTGGGTTGGTTATCACATTCATTACCGATAAAAGGCAGGAGATTTTTGGGCTGTTCACCTTTTAATGCTGCCTGTATGCGTAGCTGAATGCTGGTGTGGTCGGATTGTTCTGGCGTATCAGCCAGTTGGGCCCGAATCGGATTTAAATCAACGTAGGCCATACAGGCTAAAACAGCGGCTTCATCGAGTAAGGCCTGCGATTTAAACCGCCCCTCCCAGAATCTGCCAGTACAGTTATCTTCTTGATTTGCTTGCCTTGCGATGGGTTCATTGAGGCAGCGCATAAACCAGCTAATATCACATAAACGGCTGCGATAAATGGCGATTGAATGCTTTAATCTGTTGACCTCATGGGCCTCAACTAACTCACCTTTGGCGAATTTTTGCGTTAAGTCATCACCTTTAAACAGCTTATGCCACTGCTCAAGCACTTCGCGGTCAGTCCAACGATTGGCACTGTCGATATCGACCCGCAGCACCACATGCAGATGATTAGACATCACCGCAAAGGCCGCTATATCAATAGCGAAAACCGCTTCAAGTTCAAACAGTAGCGATTCTACCCAAGCACGGCGATGGTCGTAGTTTCCCCCCGAATAGGCATCATCACCGCATAAAAACGCACGCCGAACAACACGGCTACAGCAATGGTAATAGGGTGTGTCTTCAAGACTAATTTGAGTTCTGCGAGGGCGCGGCATACCAACCTCCTTGTTTAATGCTTAACCCAAGCATAGTCGGAGGTTTATTGAAGCGCCATTAAGGTTGGGTGTCCATTTTGGCCATTACCTTTAATCGCGGAAAGATCCAGTGGCATGTCAAAACACTGCACATCTTCAAACAAAAGATAAGACGACTGACAAACCGCAATTGGGGCGTGAGCATGAGCTATCAATTGTTTAAAGTGCGGCAATACATGCAAGGCTGGATCAACTACTTTGGCATAGCCAACGCTTACCAAGAGTGTGTCGATTTAGACCACTGGATCCGTCGTCGAGTACGTATGTGCTACTGGCGTCAATGGCGAAAGCCACGGACTAAGGTACAAAACTTACTCAAACGTGGCGTCAGGATCCAAGCGGCCGTTGCTTGTGGAATTACAAGCAAAGGGCCGTGGCGAAGCTCGAAAACACCAGGGATACAGCAAGCGCTGAGTAATGAGTATCTCAAGAAAGCAGGTTTATGTTCACTGAGAGATGGATGGATTGCAGTTCATTATCCTAACCAGAAAGTGAGTTAGGCGTTCTAAATGAACCGCCCTGTGCGGAGCCGCATGCAGGGTGGTGTGGGGGCTGGAGGCTAAATACCTCCGGCTACCCGATTAGCCCTTTTCCGGCTTTCTGTTCGTAGTTTCTTCGAGTCGCTTCATAAGAATTGACTTGAGTTCAGTAATATTTTTGTACTCTGGGCAATTGTAGGCAGCCAAATCAAAATGAATTGACGTTCCTGATCTTCTATAAAGAATCACTCTTCTTCCTAAAGAATGAGCATAACCGATTTCGTAATAGACACTTGGTCGCTCGTTTGTCAAATCCCCCACCAAGAATTCGCTGGTCCGTATCTCCTCTATTATTCTCTTGGTTATTACATCTTCGTGCTCTATTTCATCCGCCCTAATTGCATTAATGCCAAACTTGGAAAAGCATTCTTTATAGGCTCCGTATACATCCTCATTATCGGGAGCATTTTTGTCTATTGGCATCATAATAAAGGCAGTATTAGGACGATATGATTGAGATAAATTTGGATTCTTTGCAGGCAAACCGTCTGGGATGTTTGCGGGTGTTATCTTTAACAGCTGCGCAATCCCCTCCAACAGCTCGATACATTCAAAAAATTCTTTCCGAGAATTAACCGGAGGATTGCTTTTATCTTCAGACTGCCCCGGAGGACTTACCCCTAAAACAGAACCTTCATCATGCAGAATCTCAATATCCCATGCACTGAATTTTCGAAGTTTGAGAGTCGCTCGCATTTTTTTAACGCATCGCCTGACATCTTTTTCATCAGACTCATCGAGAACTGGAGATGCTTTGAGGCTAGGTATAAATAAGGCGATTACATTCAATAGCGTTTCTTGGGTTTTCTGAGACAGCACGCGACTTTCCTGCGTCAATTTGTCCCAATACATGTTTCGATCTTCGTCAAAATTCCAATGCGGAGTTATCTCTTCACCGCATTCAACTAATGCCGCATCAAAGAATCGTGTCGCTTCTTCAATTAGCGTTGCTATTCCAGTTGAGATTTCTTTGATGTCCATTTGTAATGACTTCTCGTGTTTAGGCTAACGCCGCCAACACAGGCCGAGCGAAGCGAGGTCCGGTGCAATGCGCTTTTTGCATTGCACGATTGTGCTTGGCTTTGTTAGTGGTTTACGCAACTTGGACCTCTTTGAAATTTGGATTTTCTTCTAGTAGCTTTTTGAAAAATACGAAGCAGCTGTCTGAAGAGCTCATTTTGTTCTTGCCGAAGAGCTTTTCTTTAAAACTTCGGTATTTATCTACTTGGAAAACCCACTCTATTGGTTCTTGTGGATTATCGCCTTCTTCGAAGTAGGCACACGCCCCGATCAGGTAATTGTTACCTTCGAACTCTAACTCACTATACCAACCCCAATCTTCCGCATCTGGCTCAGTAATCTCGATCTTTCCCTCCAGCGCTGACCTAAGCCATTCGAGCAGGGAAATTCCGTAGATCGGATTTATTGGGTTATCCCTCTCTTTAGAAACATCAAACATTGATGTCTTAAAATGTATGGCTTGGTTCATAGCTCTCCTTGACCACTAACGTCTTAGTATTTATGCGCTGCGCTGTTTAGCACGTTGGACCAGTGAAAACGCGCACAGTTAACTACTTGTATTGCAAATAACTTATCAGCTTCTCTTCAAATATACTATCTGGAAAAACGCGCATGCGCGTTTTCCAAACCTATTATTTAATCCATGTGGTTTATATATGTATGATTTTAAATCTATTTATTTTTAATCAAATGTAAAAACGCGCACAAGATTAGGATGAAAATCGTCATTTTTAAATATAACTGTATGCCCATACATTGTTAGCCGATTTCTGGTAAGGCCAAACATAGGCAAATAGATAAGAATATGAATGGCAGCAGGTGTGGGAATTTTCGGTTGAGCTAATGAGCCGAAACACTTTGGAGCAATATCTTTTTAGCTAAACGAACTGCAGAAGTGTTAGTTAAGATTGGCATTGTTGCAACTGTGACCGTTGGCGGCATGGATGCCGTCGTCGAGCCCTCAGGGACGAGTTTATGGCGAGTCACAGGGGAAACAATGACAATTCATCCAGCACAACTGACGATATAACTCACTAGCTTTGAGCCTTTCTGCCTTTGAGTATTTAGAGTTGAAATGGCGGAAATCTAAGATTTAACCGCCCTTGTTCTATTAACTCTTAATGCTTAGCTTAATACTTGATACAGACTTTATTGCTACCCAACACTTTTATGCCATTCCACAATCACTTTAACAAAGAGCACTATTTCACCGCCGCTAGTTCGATAAACGCTGCGGTGTACATTTTCAAGTTCAGCATAAATTGCTTATGGGTGATGAACTCTTTCTCGGTATGGCCAGTGTATTCCACGCCCGGCATGGCGGGGCCAAAACTTAAGGCATTGGGGAAGAGTTTACTGTTGGTTGAGCCGCCAATCGCAACGGGTTTGGGGTCGGCTATGCCAGTAAAGTGGGCAAACACGTCGAGGAGGGTTTGTTGCTGCGGCGCATCCTTCATCACCATAGGCTCGCCCCAATAACTTTCAATTTCGGCAAGCTGCACTTGGTGTCTAGCCTGCCACAAGGTTAGGGCTTCATTGGCTTGCTTAGCGAGCAATTCTGGCGTTTTGCCGACAGGACGACGCAAGTTAATGGTCACCTCTGTGCCCTTCTGCGTTTGCATAACCACAGTTGGGGCTAAGGTCAGCGGTCCCATAAAATCATCTTTATAGGCTAAATCACCAAACTGCTCGGCATAAATCCCTAAACCCACCAGCTCATTCATGGCGGCAAGGGTTAAAGAGGCGGTCGTTTTTGGCCAAGAGTGCGAGTCAAGCAGGGCCGCTAGATGAGTTACAGCGTTGACACCATCCTCCGGCGTCGAGGAGTGAGCCGCCTTGCCATCGGCAAAAATATGCACATCACATTGCGTGTTGGCGCAGCTATGTTCGAAGCGATACTTCATCCCCTGTTGATGTGCAGCGCTTGCCTGTAATTTGGCTAATAACTCAGGGGTAACGGCTTTAATTTCCGCCTCAGCCTGCTGCGGTACTTGGCTGGCAAAATAGCCGCCAGAGAAAGTGGTTAATATGGGTGTTTGAGTTGAAGCTTCTGCTTTAGTGTCTATATTGGGGAGCGTAACGTTGGGCACAGTAAAGCTAATCTTGCTCCAGCCTTTTTCGGCGGTAACCACGGGATATTCGGCATCGATAGTGATGTTCATATCCGCCGGCGTGTAGCTGGCTAAAAAGGTTTTTAGGGGCTCCCAGTCCGACTCTTCTGCAAGATAAACCAAGAGTTCAATGCGCCTATCGCGCTTAATTTGCTTATCTTTAATCGCCTTCATCGCATACATGGCGGTGACAATCGCGCCCTTGTCGTCCTCAGTACCGCGGCCAATCAGTTTGCCTGGCTCGGACTGAGTATCAAGCAGATAAGGGCTTTGGCTCCAGAGTGCAGGATTGGCTGGCTGCACATCGCCATGGGTGACTATCCCCAATTTTTGGGTTTGACTATCCACCGCATTGGCATTAAGACCTATCAGCACAACATAGCCATGGTCGGCATAATCTAGCCCGAGTATTTCACTCAGTTGCTTCAAACTCGACTTAAAGCCCACAAAGGCGGGATTAGTATCCGGCGTCTGCCCTTCAACCGCTTGGGTATTAAAACTCACTAACTGAGCTAAGCTTTGCACCATAGCCGTATCGTATTGAGTGACGGCATAATCGGCGACATTGACTGCATTTACACTAAGTGACGGCGCCTTGGGCTGAACGGCTTGGGTTTGAACGGATTGAGTTTGAACGGATTGAGTTTGAACAGTTTGTGAGGCAACACTTGGACTAGACATCAAAAACGCAGCTAACACTGAATAAGAAAACGCTCTGCTGCAATTGGCATAGTTAAAAAGAGGCAGATCCATAGGGGTCCTATTTATTATTTGAAGGATTTAGGAACGTACAATAAACAACCTAAAAGCCTTAGCGTCATATTGGACGTAGAGGTGTCGCCAAGTTTGCCATAGTTTTTTGCGTAAAAGTCTGCTACTCAATATTTGTTACAAACAAAACACAAAATCGATGGAACCCCTCGCTCGATACATGTTAAACAGACAACTTAAAATAAATTTAATGGTTACTGGCAATCCGCCATTACGACCTCCATCACTATCATAGACAGAACGGGAAACCAATAATGAAGGGACTAATACTCAAACCACAAGCCCTCAAACCGCGCGCAGCTAAACTCACCTTCAGTGCAATCGCACTCGCTTTGGCCTTAGGCGGTTGCAGTGCCCAGCAAAGCGATACGGCGGTGCAGGCCATCGCGGCGCCAAATGCGATGTCGGCACAGATCATCAGCGAGAATGCCAGCAATCCATTCTTTAAACCCTATGATACTTTTATGGAAATTCCGGCCTTCGACAAAATTAAACCTGAGCATTTCCTGCCGGCATTTAAAGCGGGGATCGCCCAGCAACACGAGCAAATTCAAGCCATTGTCGATAATAAAGATAAGCCCACCTTCGCCAATACCATTGAAGCCATGGAGTTTTCTGGCGATCTAGTGACCCGCGTTTCTAACGTTTTCTTTAACCTGACGGGCGCCGATACTACACCTGCATTGCAAGCCATTTCGAAAGAAGTGTCGCCCATGCTATCGTCCGCCGAAGACGATATTCTGCTTAACGATAAACTGTTTCAGCGCGTTAAAACCGTTTACGATGCCAAAGGCAGTCTAGGGCTCAATACGGCGCAGGCCAAATTGTTGGAAGATACCTATAAAGCCTTTACCCGCGGCGGCGCTAACTTAAGCGAGCAAGATAAGACTAAGCTGCGTGCACTCAATGAGGAAATCGGTAAACTGAATTTAGCCTTCGGCGACAACCTACTCGCCGAAACCAATGCCTTTGAACTAATAATAGACTCTAAGGACGATTTGTCCGGTTTACCCGATGATGTGATTGCCACCGCCGCCCAAACCGCGACCAAACGCGGCCATGAAGGCAAATGGGTATTCACCACTTCTCGCCCTTCCATCACGCCGTTTTTAACCTATGCCGATAATCGTGAATTACGTGAAAAGCTCTATAAGGGTTATATCGAGCGCGGTAACAACAATAACGCCAACGATAACAAGATTATCCTCGCAAAGATTGCCGCCCTGCGTGCCGAACGCGCCCAGTTGATGGGTTACAAAACCCATGCGGACTTTGTCCTCGAAGAACGCACCGCCAAGACGCCAGAGAATGTCTACGGTTTACTGAATAAAGTCTGGCCAGCGGCATTGGCCCAAGCCAAAGCGGAAGTCGCTGATATGCAAGCGATGATCGACGCGCAAGGTGGCAAGTTTAAGCTGCAAGCGTGGGACTGGGATTACTACGCCGACAAAATTCGGGTGGCGAAGTACAGCTTTAACGAGCAACAGACACGCCCGTATTTCTCACTCGACAGTACATTAAAGGGCGTATTCTATACGGCGAATCGTCTATACGGCCTGACCTTTAAAGAGCGTACCGACTTACCCAAGTACAATCCAGAGGTCCGCACCTTCGAAGTTTATGATAAAGACGGCAAGTTAATGGCCATCTTTATGGGGGACTATTTCGCCCGCGACAGTAAACGTGGCGGCGCTTGGATGAACTCCTACCGTAAGCAATACCATATGAATGGTGTTGATTCTAAACCTATTATTGTTAACGTATTAAACTACCCTCACCCAGTGGGTAATGAACCCGCACTACTGACCTTCGACGAAGCCAGCACACTCTTCCACGAATTTGGTCATGCCCTGCACGGCATGTTATCGAAGGTGGAATACCGTTCGCAGGGTGGCACCGCAGTGCCACGTGACTATGTGGAATTCCCCTCACAGGTGAACGAGAACTGGATGACTCAGCCCGAAGTGCTAGCCCAATTTGCCAAACACTATAAAACCGGCGAAGTGATCCCGCAGGAATTGGTGAAGAAAATCCAAGCGGCCAGCAAGTTCAATCAAGGTTTTGCCACGGTTGAATATGTGGCGGCGACCAAACTCGATCTGGACTGGCACACACTAACGGATACCACCCCCAAGGATGCCGCTCAGTTTGAGACCGACTCATTAGCGGCGATGGGATTAATTAAGGAGATCAGCCCACGCTATCGCAGCACTTACTTCTCGCATATTTTTGCGGGTGGCTATTCTGCTGGCTACTACAGCTACCTCTGGTCGGATATTTTAGGGGCGGATGCCTTCGAAGCCTTTAAAGAAAATGGGATTTTCGACAAGGCCACCGCAGATGCCTTCCAAAACAATATCCTGTCAAAGGGCGGCAGCGATGATCCTATGTTGATGTATAAAAACTTCCGCGGTAAGGAAGCAGGCATAGAGCCGCTGCTACGTAGTCGCGGTCTATTGGCGGATTAAAGCGCGGGGCTAAGCGCTTATCCTTAGCACAAAAAAATGCCGTCCCAAATGGGACGGCATTTTAGTTAATACGGGTGATTAGCGGGCTTGCAATGCTGCAATACGTTTCTCGAGTGGAGGGTGACTCATCATCATCTCCGCCATTGAACGCTTGCCATTGATACCAAAAGCCGACATCTGAGCAGGCATAGCCGTGCTTTCTGGGCCTTGACGTAACCGCTCCAGTGCAGCAATCATCTTGTGTTTGCCGGCTAAGCGTGCAGCACCTTCATCGGCGCGATACTCACGAACCCGTGAGAAGTAAGCCACGATGATCGAGGCCAGAATACCAAACAACATATCCAGCACAAAGACAACGGCCATGTAAGCAAACATGCCTAGACCCTCACCTTCCTCATCACTGCTGGCGACGAAGTTGTTAATAATACCTGCGACAACACGGGCGGCGAAGATAACGAAGGTATTCACCACACCTTGGATCAAGGTTAAGGTCACCATATCGCCATTGGCAACGTGGCTCACTTCGTGGGCCAATACGCCCTCGATTTCATCTTGGCTCATGCCATAGAGAAGACCCGTGCTCACGGCCACTAGCGAGTTGTCTCGACTCGGACCCGTTGCAAAGGCATTCATTTCTGGTGATTGATAAATGGCCACTTCTGGCATTTTAATCCCAGCTTGCTGCGCTTGGCGGGCAACAGTATCAACCAACCAACGTTCAGTGCTATCTCGTGGCGTGGTGATCACTTCACACCCCATGGCTTTCTTCGCCATCCATTTGGAAATGGCTAAGCTGATAAAGGCCCCACCGAATCCAAAAATCGCCGCGAATACCAAGAGCCCACCCATGGTCGACGTGTTCACGCCGAGAATAGACATCACAATTGAGGCGACCAGCAACACGGCTAGGTTAGTCGCAATCAATAAAAAAATACGCTTCATTTCAGCTCCTTTAGGGCAAGAATTACCATTTAACTTTGCTCAAAGACATAATATGTCCAAATAATCGAAATTCAAGTGATAAATGTAAAGAGTTTTTCTATTGGGCTATTTTTCGCTTATGTAGACTTTCTCTTATTTAGACCTTCTCTTATTCAGGCACTGTCTCCCATGGCCCGAGAGTCTAGGGACAGTAGATTAATCGAAACTTAAATCTAGGCGCTGTCGGCGTTGCAGACTCATTCCTGTGGATTTCTGTATGTTTATCGTGATTAATCTTTGTTAACATACGGACACTCCCCGAGATTTCAGGATAAAAAATGACAATCAATGCCTTACTACTGAGCAGTTCTCGTGTCGGCGACACCCCCTATCTTGGCCATGCCATTCCATTGATTAAACCACTGACAGAAAAGGCCCAGAAGTGGCTCTTTATCCCCTATGCGGGTGTCAGCATGGGCTATGACACTTATTTAGCCTCTGTCGTTGCCGGACTGAGTGAACTGCAACTCGATATCAGCAGCATTCACCAACATCCCGATCCCCGCCAAGCAGTCCAGGATGCCGATGGGATTATAGTGGGCGGTGGTAATACCTTCCATCTCTTACACGAACTGTACAAATACGATCTGGTGCAGCTTATTCGTGAAAAAGTCGGTCAAGGCAAACCTTACATTGGTTGGAGCGCAGGTGCTAACGTAGCGGGCTTAAGCATTAGAACCACTAATGATATGCCGATTATTGAGCCTCCTTCATTCACCGCATTAAATATTGTGCCTTTTCAACTCAATCCACATTATTCCAATTACCGTGCGCCCGGTCATAATGGGGAAACCCGCGCCCAACGCTTATTCGAATTCACTCGTGTCGATCCCTTAACGCCAGTCATCGGCATTGTCGAAGGCAGCGCACTCTGGCGTCAGGGGGATAAACTATCACTCTTAGGTGACAATCCAGCCTATTTGTTCTGTGGTGAACAACAGGAAATCCCCATCCCCCTAGGGAGCGATTTATCCCATTTACTAAAGTAAGATCCATCAAACGCTTTATGCAATGCTAGGCTCACAGAGTGAGGGTGTTGTTAATGCTGATGTTCTGCCCATGCATAGCGTTAATTGATGTTATGCATGGGTTAAAAACCAAGAAAAGGCTTGCACCACTCGCACATCTGCACTAATTTCGTTAGCGATCAGCTTGATATACAAAGTGAAACTGATATCCATTCCAAGTAGCGAGGTCCCATTTATGGCAAATTTGCCAGATATACCATTTATCGTTGAGGATGATAGTGTTCAAGAAAACGCTTCATTGGCATTACAACTATCATAAAGTGAGGAGTTTCCATTTTGCGACCGCATTTAACATTCAACCGTCCAAACCACAATCCCGCTTTTACAGCAAAGCAACCAGGTCACACATACAAACGCTTGCTAGGCGCTGCTTTCGCCTGTGTTATTGGCACCCATAGCCTGAGTCCAACCTTTGCCGCGACCTCAGATGACGCTAAAAAAGCCCAAACATTCTCCCAGGCAACCGTTATCAGTCTCGCCCAACAGCTGGCAAAAACACCCTTTAAAGAGGCTAAAAAAGCACCTAAAGAATTGATTGATTTGGATTATGCCACCTATGGCAAAATTAATTATCAAGAAAATGCTGCCATTTGGGGCGGCACGCCAACAAAGTTTTCCGTCCAGCTCTTTGCTCCGGGTTTTTTATATAAAAACCTCGTCGATATCGATGTGGTCGAAAATAGCCACGCTTTTCCCCTTGAGCTGACAGAAGTCTCCTTTGATGTGCCAAGCGATGCCATTGAGAAACTACTGACCCAGGTGGGTCAATATGCGGGCATACGTCTCCACTACCCGATTAATGGCGATGATGCCAAAGATGAATTCATCATGTTCCAAGGTGCGAGCTATTTTCGAGCCCTCTCTAAGGGCCAAACCTACGGTTTATCCAACCGCGGCCTTGCCATTGATGTCGCCCAGCCTAAGGGGGAAGAATATCCCTTGTTTAAACGTTTTTGGGTTGAGCGGCCTTCGAAATATCAAACCGCAATCGTGGTTCATGCCCTCTTAGACAGCCAAAGTGTGACGGGAGCCTATCGTTTTGGGATTTACCCCGGTGCGCCAACCCGGGTTGAAGTGGATGTCACGCTTTTTCCTCGCAATGATATTGCCCATGTCGGGCTCGCGCCGCTAACCTCAATGTTTTTATACGGTAGTTTAGACACACCGGACAAACCCGATTATCGCCCTGCCGTACATAATTCCGAGGGGTTACAAATCGATCGCGGCAATGGCGAACGCCTATGGCGGCCATTAAACAATCCAAACAAGTTACAGATCAGTGCCTTTGGTGATGAAGACATTAAAGGGTTTGGTTTAATCCAACGCCATCGCAACTTCGATGACTATCAAGATCTAGAGTCGAATTACCATCTGCGCCCCTCCGCTTGGATTGAGCCGCTCAATGATTGGGGGAAAGGTCAACTCGTACTGCTTGAAATTCCATCGAATGCCGAAACTAACGATAATATAGTGACCTATTGGGAACCCCTTGGCGGGTTAAAAAAGGATCAGTCCTACCATTATTCCTACCGCATTACCGCCGCGAATGACAGTCCAAATGCCGCATCTAAGGCACGCGTTGTCCGTAGCTCAAAGGGGCAAAAACTGGCAAAAGGTAAAGAGCTGCAAATAGATTACAGTAATATCAAAGCGCAAGACTTAGATAAAATGGTGATTGATGCCAGTATGAGTAAAGGCAAAATCCTATCGACTCACATTGTCGCCCATCCTGATATTAATGGCGCGCGAGTATTCGTCACCTTCGATCCCGAAAGTACCAATGTGGCCGAACTGCGTATACAGTTGAAAAAGGATGACAAACCCCTCGCCGCCACCTGGTTGTATCGCTGGAATAGCGACGATTGGCCCTAAATCATTGACGCTAATGCACGCCCTAGCAACGGGCCTCATTCACGAACATAATTTAGCCGTGAATAAGGGCCCCTTTTAATAATAAAAACGCCAATATATATTGGCGTTTTATTTAATTTTAAATAAGACTATATAAATCTAACAAAAAGATGAACCCTCAGTTCCAATATTTACCCTCCATATTGGGAACTAAATCCAGTAATAGCGTTTACTCAAATTTACCATAAAGGTATATTAACCCACTATTACGACTGGGAAATATCAACTTTATCTGTAAGGTTTTACAATACTGTCTTCTTCATAGTTTAATCTGCCCCAGCCTTACCGTTTTCAATAGACATGCATGATTGTGCTAGAGAAATCACCATGAAATTACCCACATTTAATAGCGCTTATTTTTGTAAGTCCACTACTGTGATTATGATATCAAGCCTCATACTCTCCTTTGCTTTGCTGCCATTTTTAGGGCGAACATTATGGCTTGCACTGGTATTACTTTTTTATGCGTTAATCTAGCCATAAACAATAAATATATTAACAAATATCATAGCGTTTATTAACATCAGCAAACATGACTTTAGATTAAATTTGATTATTTAAAAATCAATAAAATATTTTTATCCTTTTAATTATTTCACATTTAATTAACTCAAGCTGAGCAATGGTTTTATATCTAAATAGGTTGCTGCATTTTCTGCCGTCGGCTCACTCAGATAGGGAATACAACCCAGGAATGGCGCTGACATCATCTCTTTAAGTGTCGCTAAATTCTCGTCAAACACACTCATATCTGGGTCGATACTGTTAGCAACCCAGCCCGCTATCTGTAAGCCATCGGCTAATATCGCTTCCTGGGTCAAAAGGGCATGATTTAAACAACCCAGCTTCATGCCAACGATAAGGATCACAGGCAACTGCAATTGTTGAACGAGTTCAGAGAGATAACGCCCCTCACCTAAGGGTAAACGCCAACCGCCAGCGCCTTCGAGCAAACACAGATCCGCCGCAGCAAAGGCGGGCAAATCTAATTGTGCAGCAATCACTTGCGGGGATAGATTTATGCCCGCATTTTTGGCGGCAATATGCGGCGCAACCGCGGGTAAAAAGCTAAAGGGATTCACCTGCTCGTAGGACAACTTGAGGGTGGAACAAGCTATTAATTGTAGGGCATCACTGTTACGTAGCCCTGCTGGCGTCATCTCACAGCCCGAGGCAATAGGTTTTACCCCAAGGGTTAACCACTGTGAGCCTAAACGCGCACTTTCACGGTTAAAGGCCATTAATAGCCCAGATGTAACTAAGGTTTTACCGCTGTCGGTATCTGTGCCTGTGACAAAAAACATCGTTAATCCTTTATTGAGCAGATATCGATAGGGCCTAGCCTAATCGACGGGCACGAATTTGTGCAATTTGATAGGTCAAAGGCAAGCCTTCGGCGTGGCGTAATGTTTCGGCGCGCGAGACTAATGCCAGCCAATCCTTTCGACCACGAAGCCTATGTATTTCATTAGCTTGTGATGCACATGCATGATGGGATTGCACTGAAGCACCGACACCTTTTATCGAGTAAAGCAATGCTTTGAGGGTATCAAAATGCACCGTTATCGGCATTAATTCAAGGTCGAACAACTGCCACTGCTTAAGATCAAAGGCGCTCCGTAGCGCATCCATAGGTGAAAAAGCATTCACTCGCAAGCCTAACGCCGCGAGCTGTTTGAGGCTGCCATCGGCCACCACAGTGATATGGCACTCCCCCTTTGGCTTTAGCACCCGCGCCATTTCGGCGACGGCGGCGGGGAAATCCACACACCATTGCAACGCAAGATTCGAATAGATGCAATCCATAGTGTTATCGCCAAAGGGCAATTGCTCGGCATCGGCGCAAATACTCTGGTAATGGGGATAAGTCTGCTTAAGTTTTTGCAGCATTCCCAGCGCGACATCGAGGGCAAATACCCTAGGTGGATCATCTGCCGTGTGTTGGCTATCGAACCGAGTGCCGGGGCCTGCGCCAATATCTAAAAGATTGCCTTTAACTGAAAAGCCATTGAGTAAACTTGCCGCACTAAGCCGCTGTAACTTATTGTGATCTTGATAACTATTGGCGGCAGCAGAAAAACGCTCGGCAATATTGTCTGCCCGCACATCCGGCGCCTTAGTGTTAAGCTCGCGTTCACTCACCCTTGGCACGTTCGCACCCTGTAGCACCTGTGCTAACACATTGACGCAATGGGTAATATCCCCAGCACTATGGGATGCACTTAAGGTGATGCGAAGCCGAGCGGAACCGACGGGCACAGTAGGCGGACGAATAGCCCCAACCCAGATCCCTGCCGCCTTGAGCGCATCTGCAACCCTTAAGGTTTGCAGGGTATCACCTATGATCAATGGCTGAATGGCGGTATCAGAACCCAATAATGGTACATTCGCACTATGGCATAACTCTTTAAATAATTTTATATTTTCAACTAGCTTATGCCGCAGCTCGGGGTGGGTTCTACAGTGTTCCGTCGCAGCCAGCGCCAGCGCCGCGTTGGCGGGCGAGAATGCGGTGGAGTAAATGTATTCCCGGGCGTTACTCACCAAAAAATCGATCAGGGCCTTGCTACCTAGAATAGCAGCGCCCTGACAACCTAAGGCTTTGCCAAACGTCACCACTTGTACATCAATCCGCTCGGCGGCGTTGCCATGGTCAAAGCCCTCTAGTACACCAAAACCATGGGCATCATCGACGATCAACCACGCCTGATGTTGACGGCAGAGTGCCGATAATGCCGCTATGGGGGCACAATCGCCATCCATACTAAATACACTTTCGGTGATCAGCGCCGATGCAGAGTGACGGCTAAGTAGCCGCTCGGCACTCTCGAGGGAATTATGTAAAAAGCGTTTAAATTCAGCACCACTATCACGTAAACCATCGATGATGGATGCGTGAACTAGCTTATCGGCAATGACCACATCCTGCTTATCAAACAGGGTTTTCATCAAGGCCGTGTTGGCACTAAAGCCTGAGCTAAATAGCAGCGCCCCTTGATGACCCGTTAATTCACAGAGCCTCTGTTCGAGGGCAAAATGTGCCTCACTATAACCCGTCACTAGGGGAGAGGCTCCGCCACCGACCCCATATTGCTGCGCCGCGGTATGCAGTGCCTCAATCAATTCAGGACTACGACTTAGGCCGAGGTAATCATTGCTACTGAAATTAAGGTAGCTTCGGCCCTCGAATAAAAACCGCGGACTAACATCCACTGAGTGGTCCGTGAATAAGGTTTGGCGTTGCCTCAGCAGTCCTTGAGCAGACAAGGCCCGCTGGCGAGCGGCAATTTTAGCCTCTAGGGCAACACTCATCTCATTCGCTCTCAAACAGTTATTTTGCGCATTTCATCATAGTGTTAGCAATTATAATGCCGCCGCATCATAGAACTGCGCCGTCGATTTATCTTGGTGGGCGGCGGCTTTGGCCAGCACAGCCTGTTCATCATCGAGGGTGGCAACTGCGCCCTGCTCAGGGCGTAAACCTAATCGGCGGAATAAACCCATATCGTCGCTTTCTTCTGGGTTTGGCGTTGTCAGCAACTTGCAGCCGTAGAATATCGAATTCGCCCCGGCAAAGAAGCACATGGCCTGCAACTCATCGCTCATATTTTCGCGGCCAGCGGACAGGCGCACACGGGAAAGAGGCATCAGAATACGCGCCACGGCTATGGTACGCACAAATTCTAAGGGGTCGAGGTCATCGAGTTTTTCGAAGGGTGTGCCCGCCACTTTAACCAACATATTGATTGGCACCGAATCGGGATGCTGGGGTAAATTCGCCAGTTGCTGCAATAATCCCGCTCTGTCGGTGGCTTTTTCGCCCATACCGACGATACCGCCGGAGCAAACCTTCATGCCCGATGCGCGCACATGGCTTAAGGTATCTAAACGGTTTTGATAGGTGCGAGTGGTGATCACATCGCCATAGTATTCGGGCGAGGTATCCAAATTGTGGTTGTAGTAGTCTAAACCCGCATCGGCCAATTCATTGGCCTGGCCTTCGGTGAGCATGCCTAAGGTCATACAGGTTTCCATGCCTAAAGCTTTCACCTCTTGCACCATTTGCTTAAGGTAAGGCATGTCCTTTTCTTTGGGATTACGCCAAGCGGCCCCCATACAAAAACGTGAAGCCCCGGCGGCCTTAGCACTGCGCGCCTCGGTCAACACGGTTTCCATCGCCAGCAATCGTTCTTTCTCAAGGCCTGTGTCATAACGCGCACTCTGGGGACAATACTTGCAATCCTCAGGGCATGCCCCCGTCTTGATCGACAACAAGCGGCTGATTTGCACCTCATTGGGATCGTACACTTCACGGTGAATACTGTGAGCCTTAAATAATAAGTCATTCATCGGCAGCGCAAATAAGGCTTCGATCTCTTCCCGCTTCCAATCATGACGAACTTGCACCTGCGACATTGAACACCCTTTTATTCTGTATTTATCTTGGCTAGGATAACCTCAGCCCTTAAACTGTCAACGCCAACCAGTGATACAGGTTTACTATTGGCGATTTTATCACCAACACTGTGAGTTATGATGCGCAATTTACTCGATTTTGACTTTGATAGTACCCATATCTGGCATCCCTACACCTCCATGACCCACTCTCTTCCCGTTTTTGGGGTACACAGTGCCAAGGGTTGTGAATTGGAATTAGTCGATGGCCGCAGACTCGTCGATGGTACGAGTTCTTGGTGGGCCTGTGTGCACGGTTACGGGCACCCTGAGATTATCGGTGCCATGGAAAAACAGCTGCATCAACTCAGCCATGTGATGTTTGGCGGTATTACCCACGCCCCAGCCATTGAGCTATGTAAAAAGCTGATTGCGATGACCTGTGAACCGCTCACCAAAGTCTTTTTATGTGATTCAGGCTCCATCGCCGTCGAAGTCGCCATCAAGATGGCATTGCAGTATTGGCAAGGGCAGCCGCAGGATAAAGCACAGAAACAGCGGATCCTGACCGTTAAAAAGGGCTACCACGGCGATACTTTTGCCGCCATGAGTGTGTGCGATCCCGAGGGCGGAATGCACACTATGTTTGGCGAAACTGTCACAAAGCAATGCTTTGCCGATGCCCCAAGAACTCGCTTTGGTGAGGCTTTGCACCCAGATGATTTAGCGCAAATGCGCGGCATACTCAGCGAGCAGCACAGCGATATTGCCGCGGTGATCATCGAGCCCATCATGCAGGGCGCGGGGGGAATGCGTTTTTACAGCCCAGAGTATTTATTAGGCCTTCGCAAATTGTGTGATGAGTTTAATGTCTTACTGATCTTAGATGAAATCGCCACCGGCTTTGGCCGCACAGGCAAGCTGTTTGCCTATGAACATGCCAATATCACGCCCGATATTCTGTGTTTAGGTAAGGCACTCACAGGCGGGTATATCAGCCTTGCGGCCACCCTATGCACAGATAAAGTCGCCCAAGGGATCAGCCAATCTCCGGCGGGGGTGTTTATGCATGGCCCCACTTTTATGGGCAATCCCCTCGCCTGCGCGGCGGCGTGCGCGAGCTTAGACTTAATTAATCGCAATGAATGGCAAGCGCAAGTGGTCGCCATTGAGCAGCAAATGCGCTTAGAACTTAAGGATGCGATTGATTTACCGAGCGTAAAAGATGTGCGAGTGCTCGGCGCCGTCGGCGTGTTAGAGATGCATGAACCCGTCAATACCGCTGAGCTACAGCAACAATTTGTCGATTTAGGCGTGTGGGTGAGGCCCTTTGCCAATCTGATTTACATTATGCCGCCCTATATCATCACTCCCATGCAATTAAGCCAACTCACAGGTGCGATGAAGCAAGTGGCCGCTAGGATAACCTTAGCTGATGACATAGCGCCAACACAGGCAACGGCTTCCTTTATCAGTCATGGTTAAATTTAACACTTAAGAAACCATCATTAACAAACAGAGCAAGATAATAATGGTAACCTTGCTCACACTTATGAATAATTTTTTATATTTTTTCATTTTACATCAGTGTGTAACTGGACAATCTGCCAAATAAAGCGATGCTTATGTCGCTCAATTGACATTGTCCATTTACGCAAAGATTAGGTAACAACTAGATCGATAGAATAGTGCTGGACAACTATTTCAAAGACAAGGAGATCACATGTTTACCCTCGCTAATATTCCCGTTAACCGAAAACTCGCGTTACTCTCACTGATTGCACTGACCGGAGCCATAATACTGCTTGCCTTATCAATCGGTACACTGAAGCAGAATCTGATGACAGAGCGAGAGGCAAGGCTCAATGCGGTACTCACCCTAGCCATTAGCCGTATTCAGGCCCTTGAAAAATCCTTACCACAGGAACAAGCGCAGCAAGCCGCTAGGGAGATGCTTAACGATATGCGTTTCGATGGTGATAACTATCTTTTTGTGATCGATGAATCGAGACATGTCGTTGTTCATCCGATAAAAAAAGAACTGGTTGGACAGCAAATGGGAGACCAAGGCAAAGAGCATTACTGGTTTAACATGGTGGAACTTGGCCGCGATGGACAACAGGGGGTATTAGAATACCCCTGGATGACAAGCTCAGGAGAATCGGCGCAAAAATTATCATTGGTGATAGGATTTCGGCCCTGGGGCTGGATATTAGGTTCTGGCATGTTGCTGCAGGATATCGAAGCCACTATTTGGCACCAATGTCTGCTTATGGGGGGAACCACCTTTGCGCTTATCTTCATCATGGTATTGTTAGGGTATGTGATCAGCCACTCAATCACTCGGCCACTCGAGAATGTCAATAAGGCCATGTTAGCCATAGCAAAGGGAGATTTAACGGCTCAACTCACTATCAATGGCAAAGATGAGTTGGGGATCTTAGCTCACAATATTAATCGGAGTATGCATGCTGTTCGCACCGCTTTAATGGAAGCAAGTCACAGCGCCGAAAATGTGGCGCAAGCGTCGGCTCGCATCGCCTCAAGTGCGGAGGAAACCAATCAGGCCGTCAATAACCAGCGTGATCAACTCACCCAACTGGCAACCGCCATGAATGAAATGAGTGCAACTATTGCCGACGTTGCCAATAATGCCGAGAGTACTGCAAGGGACACTAAAGAGGCCACCAGAGAAGCCGGACTTGGGGATCAGGATGTCCATTCCAGCATTGAGGGAATCCATGCCCTCGCCAAAGAAGTGGAACAAGCCACGATACAAGTCAATAAATTAAAAGAGGAAGTGATGCAGATCAGCGAAGTGACCGCCGTGATCAGCGCCATTTCAGAACAAACTAACTTACTTGCCCTCAATGCCGCCATTGAAGCGGCGCGGGCGGGTGAGCAGGGACGCGGGTTTGCCGTGGTTGCCGATGAAGTCAGGCAACTGGCGAGTAGAACAAGGCAGTCAACCGAAGAAATTCAACTTACCATCTCACGCTTACAACAACGTGCCGTCAGCGCAGCCAATGCCATGGATACGAGCCGCGGACTGGCCGAAAAAAGTGTGGGTCAATCGGCAAAAGCCGGCAGTGATTTGTCACTGATCGTCAATCACATCAAACATGTCAGTGATATGGCAACCCATATTGCCACCGCGACCGAAGAGCAAAGTGTGGTCGCCGAAGATATGAATCGCAACGTATGCGGGATCAACAATTCCGCTCTGGAAGTCTCTGGATCTGCAACCTACTTAGCCCAAGAAAGCGAAGGCTTGGCAGAATTATCCCTTCACCTAAACAGCAAGCTGGCGGTGTTTAAGCTATAAACTCACCTAATCTACTGTTAAAGCGCAGTTTGCTGCGCTTTGGTGATTAACGCGTTGACTTGACTAGGCTGGAGATCAAGGCTCGCAGGGCAGCGGGTTTAATCATTTTCGCCATATAGTGATAACCGCGGCGCTGTACATCCTCGACCAGCTCTTTGCGGGTATTGGCGGTGATTAAAATCCCCGGCAGGTCTTGCCCATAGAGGACTCGAATACCGTCCATAGCATCGACCCCATTTTGCCCATCATCCAAATGAAAATCCGCCAGCACTATATCGGGAGCGACCCCTTTAAGGCCGAGCTTAATCCGTGCATCGGCGAGATCCTTGGCGCAAATCACCTCGCATTGCCAGCGACTGAGCAAACTTTCCAACCCCGCAAGAATGGCCTCCTCATTATCGATACACAATACTTTAATCCCCGACAAAGGCTGTAGCAGAGAGGGTAAGGCTTTGACCTGCGGCTGCCGCACGGTTTCTCCCCTCGGCACTCGGATCGAAAACACCGAACCCCGCCCTAACTGCGAGGAGACATGAATACTGTGCTCTAGCACTTTGCTGATCCTATCGGCGATAGCTAACCCGAGGCCGAGGCCACTGACATTATTGCTCTTAGGATTATTCAGCCGCTTAAACTCCTTAAAAATTTCTTGGGTCTCACGTTCATCGATACCACAACCGGTATCTAACACTTGAATTTCAATGTCGCTACCACGGTGACGGCAACCAAAAAGCACTCGCCCTCCACGGGCATAGCGATAGGCATTAGTAAGGAAGTTCTGTAACACCCGCCTCAGCAATGAGGGATCCGAGTTTACCGTGGCGCTGCAGGGCAACATGTTGAAACGGATATGGTTATCCCCAGCCATAGCTTCAAATTCGACGGCTAGACCATTGAGCAATTCCGATATGGCAAAATCGCGGCGATTAACCTCTACCATACCAGAATCGAGTTTTGAGATATCGAGCAGATCCGTCAGCAATTCACCGGCGGTTTTCAGTGAGCTATTCACATGGGATAGGGTGGTGCGCGCCTCACGGTCAAGATTAGGATACTGGGATAATGACGCAGTAAATAATCTTGCCGCGTTCAAAGGCTGCATTAAATCGTGCCCCACGGCCGCAAGAAATCGGCTTTTTGAGGCATTGGCCATTTCTTCCTGCGCCTTAGCTTCCAATAACTCACTGTTTAACATTGCCAATTCGTAGGTTCGCTCATTAACCCGACTCTCTAGGGTCTCATTGGCTTCGAGTAATGCCCGTTCCTGCTGGCGATATTGGGTAATATCGGTAAAGGTCATCACAAAGCCACCATCAGGCATAGGGTTGCCTTGAATTTTAATCACTTTGCCATCTTTACGTTGCCGCTCCGAGGTGTGGGGCGTGCCATTACGCATATGCTGTACCCGTTTCTCGACCTGCAATTCGATATCGCCTTGGCCGCAATAACCCCTAGCCGCGTTAAAACGGATCACTTCACTAATGGGCATACCCTGCTGCAAAAATCCCTCAGGATATTGATATAACTCGACATATTTATAATTCCATGCCACCAAGTTTAAATCGCTATCAATAACGCTCATCCCTTCATAGGCATGCTCAATAGCGCCCCGCAGCATATCTTGGCTAAGCATAATTTTGGATGAGGCTTCATCGACCAAGCTAAAGACTTCATCCAAGGCTAAATCCCGCCCCTGCAACACAGAGTCCATCACCAACGCCGCGCTAGAAGCCCCAAGCACCCCAGCCAATAAACGTTCAGTATGGGAAATCAGTTCCGGTGGCGCCGCCTTATGCCAGCTATCACTCTTCACCGCATCGCTGGAAAAATGGCTAAAACTTTCATAGGCGCGACTTGGACTCACAAAACGACTGGCAAGGATCAGTAGATCCTGCTGGGAAATAGGACCATTCTTTTTATTCGCACTGTTTTTTAACTTACCGGGACTGACAAAGGCACTGGCCTGAATACGTTCGGCCACCCCCGCCCTAAACCAAATTGACCCCAAAACATAACAGACGATATTGGCAAACAATGCCGTCAGTGCATCGCGGACATTGGGGGTAATGGCATCTAACAGATCAAGGTCGCTGGAAACGAGCGCCGCCGCACCGTGGCTATCCGTCATGCCTTGGAGCATGATGTAAAACCACAGACTAAAACCGACCCCGAGCCCTAAAAAGACGCCGGCACGATTACCGTGCTTCCAATAGAGTCCACCAACCAGTGCAGGGGCTAACTGGGCAAAGGCACCGAAGGACAACATACCTAAGTGGGATAAAGAGTCGCTGTCGGACAGGGCCAGATAACTGCCGTAACCCAAGCCGAGAATGATCACAATCGCCAAACGGCGCACATTGAGCAACAACTGGGAAAACTGGCTAAAATTTTTCTCGCGGATATGCCCTGTGCGCAGCATCATCGGCACGAGCCACTCATTACTGACCATCACACTAATAGTCACCACCGCCACTATCACCATCCCAGTGGCGGCGGATAAGGTTCCCAACAGGGCAATGACCGCCAACAACGGTTGATCTAAAGCCAGTGGTAGGTTAATCACATAGGTATCGGCGGCGACGGTATCCCCGAGAATGATTTGTCCGGCCAAGGCGAGCGGCCCAACAAATAACCCAAATAACGCCAGATAAAGTGGAAATAACCAGCGTCCCTTGGAAAGCACAGATTCATCGGCACACTCCACCACCATCACATGGAACTGACGAGGCATACACAGAAATGCCGCCATGCCCACCAATAACTCCGGCATTAAGGCTTCGATACGCGGATTGGGGTAATTGATTAAGGACTTGGCACTGGCCTGCTGCCAGATATCACCAAAACCATCGAACACCCCAAAGCTGATGACGATGCCCACCAAGAGAAACGCCGCCAGTTTAACCAAAGACTCAAAGGCGATCGCTAGCATCATACCGGGATTATGCTCGGTGGCATCGAGCTTACGGGTGCCAAATAAAATCGCAAAAATCGCAAGGAGTGCAGTGATCAACAGTGGAATCGTCACACCATCGAGGGGATCATCAAGGGGCTGAAAGAGGTTTAAGCTGAAGACCATGGCCTTAAGCTGCAGTGCGATGTAAGGCATGATGCCAAATAGCGCAATCAAAGTGACCAAGGCTGCAAGGGTTTGGGATTTACCGTAACGGGCGGCGATAAAGTCGGCAACAGAGGTAATATTTTGTGCCTTTGACACTAATACTATCTTGCGCAGCATGCCAAAACCTAAGGTAAAGATCAGAATTGGACCAATAAAAATCGGCAAGAAAGACCACAAATCCTTAGCCGACTGCCCCACTGTGCCTAAAAAACTCCAGGATGAGCAATAAACGGCAAGGCTCAGACCATAAATGCCTACTTGCAGTTTCTTGGTGACACCACTAAACCAACGCTCAGCCCCCCAAGCGAGTAGGAATAAAAGTGATACATAACAAACCGCAATAACGGAAACGACTAAGGTTAAATTCATATTTTGCTCTTTTTCCGTTATTGTGCGATAAATAATGGCTGAAATCTAGCCAGAATTTCAACTGCAACAGCTTAAATATAAAGGAAATTTTAAAACTAGACCAAGGTCTAATGGAGTTATCGCCTCCTTGCATACCATACTCAGACCACGCAATTTTTCAAAAGGGAAGCCCTATGAGCTCGCAGTCTCTCTACAAAGTCTCCGGCAATATCGCTGCCAATGCACTTGTAAACAACGAACAATATAAAAAAATGTACCAAGAGTCGATTGTCAATCCAGAGGGTTTCTGGAGGGAACAGGGCAAGCGCATCGATTGGATAAAGCCTTACACTAAAATCAAAAAAACCTCCTTCGACGACCACAACCTCTCCATCAACTGGTTTTACGATGGCACGCTCAACGCCTCCGCCAACTGCCTCGATCGCCATCTGAGTGAACACAGCGATCGTGTTGCCATCATTTGGGAAGGCGATAACGCTAACGAACAACGTAAAATTACCTACGGCGAGCTACATACTCAAGTCTGTAAATTTGCCAATGCCCTGCGCAGTCAAGGCGTTCGCCGCGGTGACATAGTGACCATTTATATGCCTATGGTGCCTGAAGCGGCAGTTGCTATGCTGGCCTGTGCCCGCATCGGCGCGGTTCACTCCGTGGTCTTTGGCGGTTTCTCTCCAGACTCTATCGCGTCGCGTGTTATCGATGGCAAGTCGAAGGTAGTCATCACCTCCGATGAAGGGATGCGCGGTGGCCGTGCTATTCCACTTAAACGCAATATCGATGATGCACTTAAGCATCCCGATGTCACCAGTGTTGAAAAAGTTATTGTACTGCAACGTACTGGTGGCAAAGTTGACTGGGTTGAAGGCCGTGATGTCTGGTGGCATGCTTTAGTTGAAACCGCATCTGAGCATTGCACCGCAGAAGAAATGGGCGCAGAAGATCCACTCTTCCTGCTCTACACCTCAGGCTCTACCGGTAACCCTAAAGGTGTATTACACACCACAGGCGGTTACATGGTATACGCCTCTATGACCCATGAATATGTGTTCGACTACAAGCCCGGTGAAGTGTACTGGTGTACCGCCGACGTGGGTTGGATCACGGGGCATTCCTACATGGTCTACGGCCCACTCGCCAATGCTGCCACTGTGCTTATCCATGAAGGCGTACCCAATCATCCAAGCCCTGCGCGTTTGGGCGAGATGATTGACCGCCATAAAGTGAATATTCTTTATACCGCCCCCACCCTAATCCGCGCATTGATGGCGGAGGGTAAACAACACTTCGACACCTTTGATGGCAGTAGTTTACGCATCATGGGATCGGTCGGTGAACCCATCAACCCTGAAGCTTGGCGCTGGTACCACGAGGTCATTGGTCATGATCATTGCCCTATCGTCGATACTTGGTGGCAAACAGAAACCGGTGGTATTTTGATCACCCCACTGCCCGGCGCGACCGACACTAAACCCGGCTCGGCGACTCGCCCCTTCTTTGGCGTGCAACCCGCGCTAGTGGACAATATGGGGAATATTTTAGAGGGAGCGACCGAAGGCAACTTAGTCCTACTCGACTCTTGGCCAGGCCAAATGCGTACAGTTTATGGCGACCATGACAGATTCGTGCTGACGTATTTTAAAACCTTCCGCGGCATGTACTTCACCGGTGACGGTGCCCGTAGGGATGAAGACGGTTACTACTGGATCACTGGCCGTGTGGACGATGTGATTAACGTCTCAGGCCACAGATTGGGAACCGCCGAGGTTGAAAGTGCGCTCGTTGCACACGAGCTAGTTGCAGAGGCCGCCGTTGTGGGTTATCCCCATGATATTAAAGGTCAAGGTATTTATGCCTATGTCACGTTAACCCGTGGCACCGAAGAGAGTGAAGAGCTGCGTCAGGAACTGCGTCAATGGGTTCGTAAAGAAATTGGTGCTCTCGCAACACCGGATCTCATTCAATGGGCAAGCGGTTTACCTAAGACACGTTCAGGCAAAATTATGCGCCGCTTCCTGCGTAAGATTGCCGCAAACGAGGTGACAAATTTAGGGGATGCGTCCACCTTAGCCGATCCAGCGGTGATCGAAACCTTGATTGAAACCCGTTTGAATCGTACCGAGTAACTAGCCAAACTCTACGCTTACAAACTCTGCGCTTAATCGCTCACACTGTTGATTAAGCGCAGCCGACTTCCATGGGTAACCTTGAGTTAACCAACCCTGTTGAGAAAGTGCCGATTGCCCCTTTCTCTCACTTGCCCCTCCAACCAAGGGGCATTTTTTTTACCTTATATGTTAAGCTTGGCAACTCACTCATCTTCAGCATAGATTTTTCGCCAGCGTGTCCATCAAACCCAGCATGTCAGTCACACTGAGAGACTATCAACAACAAGCGGTCGATGCTGCCCTGAACCATTTTAGGCAAAGCACTGATTCTGCAGTATTAGTATTACCCACGGGTGCAGGTAAGAGCATAGTGATCGCCGAACTTGCACGTATTGCTAAAGGGCGAGTGTTAGTGCTCACCCATGTGAAAGAATTAGTTGCACAAAACGCCCAGAAAGTCGGCTTGCTCACCACCGAGGCCAGCATCTATGCCGCAGGGCTCAATCAAAAAGCCACAGACGGAAAAACCGTGGTAGCCAGTATTCAATCGGCGGCAAGGGCACTATCCCAATTTGATGGGGCTTTCTCCCTCGTGATTATCGATGAATGTCACAGGGTCAGCTTAGAAAAAACCAGCCAGTACCAACAACTGCTCACCCATTTACGCCAACACAATCCACAGTTGCGGTTGTTAGGCCTCACGGCAACCCCCTATCGTCTTGGCACTGGTTGGATTTACAAACAGCATTACCACGGCAAGGTGGGTTCCCCTGAACTTGGCGTATTTGAGCAGTGTATTTTTGAACTGCCGCTAAGGCCGTTGATAAAACAAGGTTACTTAACACCGCCAACATTATTTGATGGTCTGAGTGCTCAATATGACTTCAGCCGAATTAAGCCCAATGAAAATGGCGAATACCCCGAGACTCAAGTCAATGACTTGCTTGACCATGCCGGGCGAGCGACAACGGCTATCGTCAAACAACTGATAGAACTGAGTCACCATCGTAGGGGCATTATTATCTTTGCCGCAACGGTGCGCCATGCCGAAGAAATCTTTGCCCTGCTTTGCAAAGAACATCGCCAACAGAGCGCCATAGTGACGGCGCAAACTCCAGATAGCGAGCGCGATAGTTTAATCGAACAGTTTAAGACGCAGACGCTTAAATTTCTGGTGAATGTGGCCGTACTGACTACAGGCTTTGATGCTCCCCATGTCGATCTTATCGCCATATTACGCCCTACGGCTTCAGTGGGTTTGTTTCAACAGATGATTGGCCGCGGACTCAGGATAAGTGAAGGTAAAAAAGACTGTTTAGTCATTGATTATGCTGCAAATGGCTATGATTTATATTTCCCTGAGGTCGGCCAAGTTAAGCCAAACAGCAAGTCGGTTCCAGTCCAAGTTCACTGCCCTGTATGTCATTTTGCCAATATATTCTGGGGACTCACAGACGATGATGGCGACATTATCGAACACTATGGTCGCCGCTGTCAGGGTATAGTCGAGGTCCAAGATCAGAAGCGGCAGTGTGATTTTCGATTTCGCGCTAAATCTTGCCCCGATTGCGGTGAAGAGAATGATATCGCTGCGCGTATTTGTCAGCATTGCCAGTCCACATTAATCGACCCCGACAAACGCCTTAAGCAAGTGTTGAATAAGCAACATCATCACCTCTTTCGCTGCCAAGATATGCTGCTTATTGATGATGATGGCAATCTCAAGGTCCAATACCTTGATATCGATGGCAATAGCTTTATTCGGCGTTTTAAGCTGCAAACGCCAGCCCAGTGGCGGGCGCTGTATGCGTTGTTTATTTTCCCCCATAGCCGTACGCCGGGATTAAAACCGAAAAAGTACACTAAGGTGGCGGAGTTAATCAGCGATGGGAATAAATTCCGAATGCCCGATCTCTTGCTGCTAAAAAAGCATAAAAAGGGCTGGGATTTAGTCGAAAGCTATTTTGATTATCAAGGCCGCTATCAAACTGAAAATAAACACATCTGACATTATCAATTCCCCTATGCCTATGGTATAAAACCCATAAAGTAATCCTAAGGAGCTATTATGTTCGTTGTTATTTTTGGCCGTCCCGGCTGTCCTTATTGCGTGCGAGCGGTACAACTGTCTGAGCAACTCGTTGAAAAACGTGATGACTTCAAATTTAGATATGTCGATATCCACGCCGAAGGCATTTCTAAAGCGGATCTTGAAAAGACAGTGGGTAAGCCAGTAGAAACCGTTCCACAAATTTTCGTTGATGAAAAACACGTAGGCGGCTGCACAGACTTCGAACAATATGTTCGTGATAACCATCTATTAGGCTAAGTGAAATCGACAAGCCTATTTAATGAATTGAAGGAGACCTAGGTCTCCTTCTTAATTTAGCGAAACAACAAACCTACACTACAGTACGTATTTGGCAGAGAACATAATGCGGCTTAAATCACCATCATCACCGCTCTCTTTGCTATTTTTCGCATACATATATTCAACTCCGAAAGTCAGCGGCTTACTCGGAGAATACAGCAAGTTGACATAGCCTGAATAAGCCTCTTTATTCACCCCAGCCCCCGTTAAGTCCACATCATTATCCGCCTGCATGCCCGAGAGTGTCACACTGGTGCGCCACTGCTCATTCCACCAGTGACGGTAGGATACAAAGCCACCAAAGGTACGAATGGATTCAATATCACCATCGGCATCCAGTACGCCCGCATTGATATAATTCAGAGCCATATAACGACCTAGGCCCTCACCATAGGTCGCAGTAAAACGAATATCATCTTTGCCAACTGGAATAATGCCCGCCACACTCGCACCATACCCCAGTGCCGAACTGTCGATTTCGGTTGCACCGGTTTTAGTCTCTAAATCCAACTGACGAGCAATACCCGCAACGGAGAAAGAAGCGCCACCTTCAGTTTTAAGGTTATAACGAGCGACCACATCGGGGATCACACCATTACCACTGGTGATGCGCGTCCCGCCCTGATACGGTGTGATTGTGGTTTCAGGGTTTTCAATCGCGATTTGGAAATTACCTTGGGTATAACGCAATAAGGACTGGCGCACAAAAGGTGTGCCATCGGCCGCACCGACAAAATCGAGGTTTTCAGGCAAAGCTGCGGGATTTTGGAACGTAGACCAGGTTTGGCCGACGGTCCAATTATCGTAGGAAACATAAGCATGGCGAATACGGGGCGAGTAACTATTGGAGACGCGCTCATTGCCATCGGTGTGGGTCATAAAATCCAATTCAATAAAGCCTGAGAGCTTATGGCCATCTAGATCCGTCGCAGCTTTAAAGTTAAAGCGGGTTTCGCGGGCTTGAAAGTCAACCACTTGATTGCCATTACCCTCTTTACCATAAATAGTGCCTGGCACATAAAACTGACGGGATAAATCACCAGAATCTGGCGCGCCATTGCCATAATCACTGAACATAATATCCGCTTTAATATAACCACCAAATTCAATATCGGTATCTTTTAACGAGGCTGCATTGGCCGAGCTTGCAAATGCCAATAAAGTTGCAGTGTAAAGCAAGTTAAGTTTTACTTGTTTCATTTTCTATCTCCCCAGTTGTTATTATTTATCCGCAGTCAATATGGACAATTTAACAAATTAGGAACATTGGCAATAAGTCTATGAGACAAAAGTAGAAAATGAAGTAACAACCAAAAATAATGATTAATGTCTGGAGATTAGTAAGTTTGAAAAAGATATTGAGAGGGGAACAATAAAGAGTGGTGGGTCGTGAAGGATTCGAACCTTTGACCAATTGGTTAAAAGCCAACTGCTCTACCGACTGAGCTAACGACCCATCTAGTGTTGCGCTGATTTATACACTTTCAGAAAAGTGGTGGGTCGTGAAGGATTCGAACCTTCGACCAATTGGTTAAAAGCCAACTGCTCTACCGACTGAGCTAACGACCCATCTAGTGTTGCGCTGATTTATACACTTTCAGTAAAGTGGTGTGTCGTGAAGGATTAAAACCATTCGACTGATTGGTTAAAAGCCAACTGCCCTAGCTTGATAAAATAAGCGACTGAGCTAACGACCTATCTATTTGTTACTGCGTTTTACACTTTCAAAGAAGTGGTGGGTCGTGAAGGATTCGAACCTTCGACCAATTGGTTAAAAGCCAACTGCTCTACCGACTGAGCTAACGACCCATCTATTTGTTACTGCGTTTTACACTTTCAAAGAAGTGGTGGGTCGTGAAGGATTCGAACCTTCGACCAATTGGTTAAAAGCCAACTGCTCTACCGACTGAGCTAACGACCCATCTAGTGTTGCGCTGATTTATACACTTTCAGTAAAGTGGAGAATCGTGAAGGATTAAAACCATTCGACTGATTGGTTAAAAGCCAACTGCCCTAGCTTTATAAAAAAGCGACTGAGCTAACGACCCATCTAGTGTTGCGCTGATTTATACACTTTCAGTAAAGTGGTGGGTCGTGAAGGATTCGAACCTTCGACCAATTGGTTAAAAGCCAACTGCTCTACCGACTGAGCTAACGACCCATCTAATTTACTACACTTTAAATACCACTAACTTATTCTATTTCCTAGAGTAAGTGGTGGGTCGTGAAGGATTCGAACCTTCGACCAATTGGTTAAAAGCCAACTGCTCTACCGACTGAGCTAACGACCCATTTACTGGTATTTTGCGCCCCTAACGGCCTTGCCGCTCTGAGGGCGCCTATAATACCTTTTTCATTTTCCCATGCAAGCGCAAATTCCCAATTTTTTGTCGTTTGCATGAAAAACAGACTAAGAGTATGTTTTTTAGTTAATTAGGCTTTCATTGCGGCCAATTGCTGCTGAGCGATCCGTGCCGCTGCGCTATTTGCGTAGTCTTTCACAACTTGTTGGTAGTATTGGATAGCACCCGCTTTGTCACCCGTTTTCTCTGCAATCATGCCAAGCTTCACTAAACTATCGCCACGTTTATTTGAGTCGCTAAAACGCACCACCACAGTATTAAAGGCTTGCTTCGCTTCCGCAAATTCACTCTTATTAAATAGCAATTGCCCTAACCAGTAGTTGGCATTTGCCGCATAGACTGAATCAGGATATTGCTTAATGAAGGCTCGGAATGCTGGAATAGCATCGTCATACCGACGCTCTTTCAACACTAAGTTGACGGCGCTTTCATAGCTTGCCGTTTCACTTAAGCTACTGGCCGCCGCATTAGCGGTAGCTGCAACAGCGGCTGGTGTTGTGGAGGTTGTAGCGGCTGGTGTGGCAGCGGCTTTGGAAGATAAATTGGCAATTTCATCGTAAAGCTGACGCTGGCGTTGCTGCATCTGCTCTATTTGGTAGTTTTGTTGTTCGGTTAAACCACGTAAGTCGAGAACTTCCTGCTGCAGAGTATCCAGACGACGCTGCATATCAAGTTCGCTTTGTTGTCTCGATTTAACTATGCGCTCTAAACGAGCGAGTCTGTCATCACCTGAACCACCAGCAATATCCTCCACCGGCGCAGGTGCTGCAACCGCAGCACCTGCACCAAGGAACATTGCCGTAATTAAGACGGCACGTTTCATGGTGTTACTCTCCGTAATTCAATCTTAGTAAACTAAAACTGCGCGACGGTTTTTACCAAAACCTTCATCGGTGCGAGAGAAGTCTAATGGCTTCTCTTCACCATAGCTCACGATACTCATTTGGCTTGGCTGTACGCCCATACCTTGCAGATATTTAGCCACAGCTTTAGCACGACGCTCACCTAGGGCAATGTTGTACTCAGGCGTACCACGTTCATCGGCGTGGCCTTCAATCAACACACGCACACTTGGGTGCTCAACTAAGTAAGTACCGTGGGCTTCTAATACGGCGGCAAATTCGGTTTGAACTTCACTGCGGTCGAAGTCGAAGTAAATGATGTGCTCTCTTCTCAACTCTTCCAATTGCTGACGTTGTTGCTCTTCTGGTGACAACATAGCGCCAACACCACCGGTTTGAACGCCACCATTCAGTTCGCTACCAGAACCACTTGTCGAGCCCATTGCATCAGTTTCTGATTCAGAAGTTGAGCTACATGCACTAATAGCCATAATTGGAAGTGCTACCAACATAGCTTTTAACAACTTGTTCAGATCCATTACGTGTTCCTTATAAAATTAAATGTTAATAAATCAAGGTAATACATTAGAGAAACGGAGACCAGGAAGGTGATTTCACCTCACCCTGACCTGCCGGTAATCTGGCTTTAAAACGTCCGTCCGTAGAAACAGCTGCTAAAACTTGCTTGCCTTGGTAGGTAGTGCCATAAATCACCATAGTACCATTAGGGGCCACACTGGGAGATTCATCCAAGCGTGTCGATGTTAGCACCTGCATAAAGCGCGTATTCAGATCCATGCGCGCAATATTAAATTTACCATTCGTGCGATTGACGAAAATCATGCTACGTCCATCAGGGGTAATAGAACCACCCAAATTCCATTCACCTTCAAAGGTTTCACGGGTGACTTTGCCTGAATTTAAATCTACGCGATATAACTGGGGTTTACCACCGCGCTCAGAGGTAAATAGCAAGGATTTACCATCTGGAAACCAAGAAGGTTCAGTATCAATTGCATAGTGGTTAGTAATACGTTTGATGGCTTTAGTCGCGATATCAATTACGTAGATCTCAGGTTGACCATCCTTTGATAGCGTCACTGCCAGTGACTTACCATCGGGGGAAAACGCTGGTGCGCCGTTGATGCCTGGGAAGCTGCTCACTTTAGTACGCACTTGAGTGTACAGATCCTGAACGAAGATCTCCGCTTTCTTGTTCTCAAAACTCACATAGGCTAAACGACGGCCATCGGGTGACCAAGTCGGAGACATTAACGGCTCGGGTGAGCGGAGTAACATCTGTTCGTTGTAACCATCATAATCAGCGATCATCAACTGATAAGGCGCTTTCTGTGTATGATTGACCACCACGTAGGAGACTCGAGTTAAGAATGCGCCACGAATACCCGTCAACTTTTCATAGACAATATCGCTAATTCTGTGTCCATATTGGCGAAATTGGGCCGCAGAGATCACAGTTTGTCGACTGTCCATCAAAAACTCAGTTGCACTCACTGGGCCCTTCAGGGCTTGATTTTGTGCCTTGACTAAGTCGATTAAATCGAAGCTAACCAAGAATTGGTCTGTACCATAGGGTTTAACCGATCCTAATACTAACGCTTCGGCGCCTACGCTAGCCCAAGCATTCGCTTGAAACTGAGCCAATGCCCCGATATTACGTTGGGGAAAACCTAGCTCGTCTAAAGGTTTAAACGTACCGCTACGCACTAAGTCAGACATCACTACATCGGCAATCGCCTGTGGTGGTGCGCCAGCGCCTTGCCATACGAAAGGCATCACGGCAATCGGACGAGCCGCATCGACCCCTTCGGTGATCACTATATCCAATGCCGCTTTTGCGGGGGTGGTACAAAGCAGAACCACCAATGCTAACCATTTTGCCAAAATTTTCATGGGACTCCTTTAATTAAACGTTGGTTCAACGATTAAGTTAATTTCTTTCATCAAGTTATAAACCGCAGGATCCGAGGAAACAGGCAATTTACCCGCCTTTTGAATCGCCGCTTTGGTCGCACGGCAAACATTAGGATCGCCACCTTCCGTTTGACTGCTGATCACAAAACCATCGTTAGCTAAGCGCACCGACACTTTACAGCTTTTACCACGCATCGACTCATCTACAACTAAGCTACGCTGAATTGTCGATTTAATCATGGCGGTATATTTTCCGACTTCGCTTTGCATCTGTTTATTCATGGTTTGTGACAGCGCCGCCTGTTCCGCTGCTAACGCATCGGCCATTTCCTGCTCCTGCTGGGCCAGGGCTTTAGCTTCTGCATCGGCTTTACGTTTACGCTCTGCCTCTTCCTTTAGCTTGCGATCGGCTTCTGCTTTTTTCTTGCGTTCCGCTTCTTCCTTCTGCTTACGCTCGGTTTCAGCTTTGGCTGCTGCCGCTTCTTCGGCTTTACGTTTTTCAGCCGCTTTTTGCGCTGCGTCTTCAGCCTCTTTACGCTCTTGTTCCTTCAACTTGCGGTCGGCTTCCGCCTTTTGCGCTTTTTCCTTTTCCTGCTGCTGCTTCACTTGGGCGACTTTAGCGGCCTCATTTGCCTTTTGGGTTTCAATTTCCTGCTGTTTGCGTTCTTGCTCTAGTTTTTTAATCTGGGCTTGTTCACGCTCACGTGCTTGCTTTGCCTCCTGCGCTTTACGCTCAAGCTCTGCTTGTCGCTCGCGCTCGCGCCGCTCTGTCTCGCGCTTTTCCTGTTTCAGTTTTTCCACCTGGTTAGCCACTTTCTGTTGGTCAACCATAACGGCTTGGACTGCGGGTGCGCTAACTTGTTGCACTTGCACAGGTTTATGGGTGAAATCTATGCCAATGGCCAGAATAATTATCACGCCAATATGAATACCTGCTGAAATTGACAGAGGTAATGCAAGATTTGAATTATCCGCCACCTATTTCTCCTTGGGTGAATCCGTCATCAAACCGACTGATGGCACACCAGCACCTTGCAAAGTTACCATTAACTGGATCACTTTATCGTAGGGAATATTTCTATCGGCCTTAACCACGACTGGGCGCTCTGGCTCAGTCACAATGATCGCAGCAACTTCAGTCGCCAATTCTTCCAAATCCATTTCTATATTGGTCGAACCACCTTTATTGAGGTAATAAGTACCGTCGCCATCAATGGATGCCACCACGGGCGGTTTGCTGTCCGCGGGTAACACTTCCGCCGCTCCCTGGGGCAGTTCTACTTTGACCCCTTGGGTGACTATCGGCGCTGTTACCATAAAAATAATGAGCAGCACTAGCATGACGTCGATATAGGGCACCACGTTGATTTCGGCAACGGGGCGACGACGTTTGCGCTGATAAGCTGGTTGCATTATGCCCCTTCCTTCTCACTGTATGCTTGGCGATGCAGGATGCTGGAGAACTCTTCCATAAAGTTGGCGTAGGCCATTTCCAATTTATCGACCTGAGTCGAGAAACGGTTATAGGCGATAACCGCAGGGATCGCTGCAAATAGACCCATAGCCGTTGCAATCAAGGCTTCAGCAATACCGGGGGCAACCATAGCTAAGGTCGCGTTTTCCATCGAGCCGATAGCGATAAATGAGTTCATAATTCCCCATACCGTACCAAATAAACCAATATAAGGGCTAGTTGAACCTATTGTGGCTAATAAAGGTAAGTTGGCCTCTAACTTTTCTAATTCGCGGGATAGAGTCACGCGCATCGCCCGCGAAGTCCCATCCATTACCGCATCGGGTACTTTGCTATTTAATTTATTCAGGCGTGAATATTCTTTAAAACCGGTAACAAATAATGATTCTAAGCCCGTATTATCCGGGCGCGCCGATAATTCTTTATATAGGCGGTTTAAATCGACACCTGACCAAAATTTATCTTCAAATTTTGCCGATTTACTTTTTGCGGATGTCAATAAACTGCGGCGTTGTAAAATCACCGTCCAAGACATCACCGACAAGCAAAGTAAAGTGAACATCACAAATTTCACTAATAAACTGGCTTGTAAAAATAACCCAACAATCGACATATCAGCTTGCACTGTCAAACTCCTGCACAATATTTAAGGGAATAGCTCGGGGACGCATACGTGATAAAGCAACACAGGCCACAAGCACAGTGCCTTCACAATAACAGTTTCCCTGATGATCAACCAAACGTTGATGAAATACCAACGAGGCCTTTTTCAACTCTATGACCTTAGTTTCTACAATAAGGTTCTGTTCAAAACGCGCGGCTTTTCTAAACTCGAGTTCCGCCCGCTTAACAACAAACGCGGTATCATCGGCTAACAATGCTGTCTGACTTACGCCTAGGGCCTTTAACCACTCGGTTCGCGCACGTTCGAAAAAATTGAGGTAGTTCGAATGATAGACAACACCACCAGCGTCGGTGTCTTCGTAATAGACAGAAATGGGCCAATAAAACGTCATTTGGAATAAGCAAATTTTGGTTGAAAAATTGACGCTTACTATACCTAGGGAAACAAGACTTGTGAATGACCCGACGAAGATATAGGTAGGGATAGCACGGGTTTCAGGTGTATTTGAACATTTGTGAAAAACAATGGGGTCAAAGGACCCCATTTCATTAACATAGTTCGCTATTTTGCGAGGGTTTGCGGTAATGTCAGACCAAAGCTTTGCCACAGGAAACTGTAGATATCGGCAAATTCATCGATCTTCATCGCCGTAGGCTTACCCGCGCCGTGGCCAGCATTGGACTCGATGCGCATAATCACAGGTTTATCGCCCCGCTGCTTCTCCTGAAGCATGGCCGCAAACTTGAAACTGTGTAGCGGTACCACACGATCATCGTGATCGGCGGTCATCACCATAGTCGCAGGATAAGCCTGTGTTTTTACATTGTGGTAGGGCGAATAGGCCAGCAATGCGGGGAATTGCTCCGCCTTATCGGCACTGCCGTATTCGCTGGTCCATGCCCAGCCAATGGTAAACTTATGGAAACGCAACATATCGAGCACCCCCACCGCCGGTAATACGGCAGCAAACAGCTCAGGACGTTGCGTCAGTGCCGCACCCATCAGCAAACCACCGTTACTGCGACCATAGGCGCCAAGCTTAGTGTTGTTGGTGTATTTTTCGTTCACCAGATATTCGGCGGCGGCAAAATAGTCATCGAACACATTTTGTTTTTTGTCGAACATCCCCGCTTGGTGCCAGCTTTCACCGTAATCGGCGCCTCCACGTAGGCTTGGGACGGCATAAATGCCCCCCATATCTAACCAAGCAATGTTGGCAGGACTGAAACGAGGTGTCATCGAAATCGCAAAACCGCCATAGGCATAAAGCAGCGTCGGATTTTGACCATTTTTCACTAAGCCTTTTTTATAGGACAGCATCATAGGCACGCGCGTGCCGTCTTTGCTGATATAGAACACTTGCTCAGATACATAATCATCGGGGTTAAAGGACACCTGAGGTTTAGCAAACACCGTTGACTCTGAGGTCTTAAAATCAAATTTATAGGTGGTTTCCGGTTGAATATAGCTGTTAAAGACATAATAGAAGTAGTCTTTACTCGCCTTACCAAAGGGCCCGGCCACATTACCCAAACCTGGTAATGCGACGTCTTGACGCTTCTGCCCGCCCATACTGTAAATCGATAATTGCCCCAGTACATCGTGTAAATAACTCACGACTAAATGGTCATTAATCATGGCAACATTATTAATCGGATCTTTAGACTCGGGAATAATCGTTTGCCATTGGGATTTATCGCTATTACGGGTATCAATGGCAATCACTTTACCATTGGGCGCATCTAAGTCGGTTTTAAAATAGAAAACCGTACCATCGTTACCTAAAAATTCATATTCAGCCTCTAAGTTGAGGATCAATTCCATCACTTGTGATTTAGGCTCAAATAAGGATTTATAGAAGAAACGATTACGCTTATCTGTGCCTTGAGAAATCGATAATAATAAATATTCGCCCTGCTCAGAGACATCGATACCAAAGCCCCAATCTTTATTCTGTGGGCGTTCGTAAATCAATAAATCTTGGCGTTGATCTGTGCCTAATTTATGGTAATACACTTTTTGATTAAAATTAACATCGGCTAAGACATCCCCACCCGCAGGGGCATCATAACGGGCATAAAACACCCCTTGGTTTTCTTTATCCCACACCGCACTGGAGAACTTAATCCATTTCAGCTCATCGGCAAGCTTCTTACCCGTCGCAATATCAATAAACTGCCATTGCTGCCAATCGGAGCCCGAGTTAGAGACTCCGTAAGCTAAGATCTTACCGTCATTGCTGACCGATACGCCAGAAAGTGCCACTGTACCATCGGCAGATAAGGTATTGGGGTCCAAGACGGGTTTCTCAACGTCATCCTTGCCTTTTACATAGAGTACCGATTGCGCTTGTAAACCATCATTGCGGTAGTAAAACTGATTATCCCCATTCTCGAAGGGAGCTGAGATCTTCTCGTAGTTCCATAATTGTGTGATACGGTCTACGACGGCTTGCTTATTGGGAATTTTAGCTAAATAAGCTTGACCAAACACTTGCTGTTCTTTTACCCAGTTTTCCGTTTCTGGGGTGTTTTCTTCAAGGTGACGATAAGGATCCGCCACCGCCACGCCATGAATAGTTTCAACTAATTCATCTTTTCTCGTCTCAGGGTAAACTAATTTGTTTGCGCTAACTTGCTGCGCGGAGGCTTCTTCTGGTGCATTACCACTTTGGCAGGCACCGAGTGCCATTCCCAATGTGGCCACTAACAAACCTTGTTTTGCAAGGTGAAATCTGAATGCCATCTTATTATCCTTCTCGTGGTTTCGGGCTTAAGGCCTTTTCAGCAAGTACTATACAAGTAAAAAATCCCATGGCAATGGCGTAACTTAATATGATGATTTTTTACTTGTGTAGTGGATTTAACAAAATGGCAGCAAGGACAAGCCTATTGAAGTGTATTGTTATGCACTAATAGTGACTGATAACTTATTAATCAAGGTTAATAGTGACTTAAGTGATATAGATCACCTTAATGCCCATTAGAATTACTAATGTTTACGGGCAATTTTTCTCGTTTGTTTTACAGCAGAGTTCACCATAAAATGTGCTCGTTTTCAGCAGATATCTGCTTGCAGATATGGAAAACAAAGAACTTTTAAACTGGTGTGTTCCCAACACGGCAGTTCATCTCTGGTTCTTATGCTTGACTTCCTTCCTTCAATTTGTTGATTGCAAATACATTATTTTTTGCGGCCCGCTTAGATTAAGCGGGCTTTTTTTTATTCATTTCAAACACACCCCGCGCTTGCACAACCATGCTTATTACAACCATCGGCTTTAATCCCCTTCGATATCAGAGCCTTCACCCCACTGTAATTTTCTTAGCGCTTAACGGTTCACCGTTCATTAACGCCACAAATAAGAAAAACTCATCATCCTAATGCTCGCTAATGCGATGAAATCTGAGCCAAACTGAAAGGGCTAAACCATTTGAATTAAACACACAAATTAAATAAGTACTACAAAGGCTTGCTGATCCGTATCACAACACGGCGGTTAAGTGCTCTTTCTTCCATATCATCGTTAGAAGCCACATGGCGGCGTTCGCCATGTCCTACGGTAACGATCCTGTCTTGGGGAATGCCGCTGGCAACAAAGAATTCTTTTACCGATTCCGCCCGTTTATCCGATACTTTTTGGTTTACTGAACGACCACCATAACTATCGGTATACGCATCCACCAGTACTAACTCGACCTCAGGATCATAAGCCAGGTATTCTTGAACTCGAGCTAACTGTTGTTTAGAAAAACGGGTTAAATCTGTGCCACCTTCGTCATAATTAAGCACAGTAAAGGCGATATCTTCAAAGCTATAGGGCAATAAATGGGATAAACACGCCTTAAATTCAGCATATTTGCGGCCAAAATTTGCAGCAGAGAGCCCAACCGCAATCTTATTGGAATCGTTATACCAATCGGCATAGTAAAAGGTCGGCTCCATTCCTCGACTCAACTCCGCCAACATCGACCATGCGGCACGTTTAGGCACTTCACCATTAAAATATTTTTGATAACGCAGTGAAGTGATCTCCTTAGAAACCACACCAGGGCGCCATTTGGGTGCACGGCTCATCAAAGTCGCATTGGTGACCTGATCAGGTTTAACCCACATATCTAAGGTAAAATTCAGATTGAGCTGCTTACCGGCCTCACTAGTAAAAATCGCTTTACCATAGGATGGGATATCGTGCTCGAGGCGGCAAACAATGGGAGTGTTCTCACTCACACGCCATTGGGACTCACCTAAAGAGGCCACATAGTGGCGCAACTCTGCCATTGCAGTTGCTGGAACGCATAAAATTGATACTAATATCAGTTTTCGCCACATTGCCTATACTCATGTTTATTCGGTTACATGGCTTTATCGGCAAACTTTTTCGTTCCTTTAGCGCATAAAACCACCAATCAAGCATGACACACCCGAGCACATTAAGCATAATAGCGCCCTGTAAATTTTCTTGGGTACTTTAATGAGCGACATTTGCGACGCGAATAAATTGAAACACCGATTTCGGGGCTACTTTCCCGTAGTGATTGATGTCGAAACCGCGGGCTTCAACTCTCAAACCGATGCGTTGCTGGAAATAGCCGTCACCCTGTTAAAAATGGATGACGAGGGTGTACTCGGAATAGATAAAACCTTGCACTTTCATATAGAACCATTTGAAGGGGCAAATTTAGAACCCGCAGCCTTGGCCTTTAATGGTATCGACCCTAACAACCCATTACGTGGCGCTGTCAGTGAAAAAGAAGCGTTTTTAGAGATTTTTAAAGCGGTGAAAAAGGCCCAAAAAGCCTCTGATTGTCATCGCTGCATCATAGTGGCGCATAATGCCGCCTTCGACCATGGGTTTGTGAGTAAAGCCATTGAGCGCTGCGACTTAAAACGCTCCCCCTTTCATCCCTTTGCCACCTTCGATACAGCTACATTGGCCGGACTTGCCATTGGCCATACTGTGCTCGCTAAGGCATGTATGATGGCTGGTATTCCCTTTGATAATAAAGAAGCTCACAGCGCCCTATATGATACCGAACGTACTGCGGAACTCTTTTGCTACATAGTCAATCGCTGGAAGAGGTTAGGTGGTTGGCCTCTACTCCCACAGGACACCCAAGACAATAAGGCTGAAACAGATAACGAGTAGTAGCTCCAAGCAACTCTTTAACGCCTCAAAAAGCCGCTAATTTATTAGCGGCTTTTTGACTTAATATGGCACAGGAGCTGTGTTTCGAATTAGGAACCCTGGGTTCAAATTCTTTAAACAAAAAAGGCTATCATTGCTGATAGCCTTTTCCGTGAAATATGACGCAGGAGCTGCGATTCGAATGAGGAGCCCAAGGGTTCAAATAGCTAAAATGCAAAAAGCCGCTAAATAAATTAGCGGCCTTTTGACTGAATATGGCGGAGGAGCAGGGATTTGAACCCTGGGTGGGCTATAAACCCACGCCGGTTTTCAAGACCGGTGCATTAAACCACTCTGCCACCCCTCCGAACGCCGCAAATAATATAAGTATCGCGATCTATTGTAAACCTCAATTTTCGATTATCGAACCGAATGCTCATCTTATGTTCATCGCGATGTTTTTTCGGACGGAAATCAAACTAATTTTCATTAATTAGAGGGCAAAGGCGCGTAAAAACACCTATACAGTGAGAGACTTGTGGTTCGGGTATGGTAAAATCACGATAACTTCTTACGGTAAATGCTTATATGAATTCACTCTTGATATCGACATCGTCACTCGCACCTGAATTTAGCCTGCCCACCCTATCTCAATCGGCTGTCAATTTAAGCGCTTTACTCTTAGGCCAAGAACGTGCCCTTGATGCTTTTAAGCTAAACAATGCCATCAGAGATCAACAGCTTTATCTTGCCGATTTTCCTGGGATTGACCGTCATTTAATAATACAAGCTTTGATGGAAACCTTAACGCCACAAGCGCCCGCTTATCTTGTGGCAACAAGGCCAATAGATAAAACCATTAAGTTTCAATGGCAGTACGAGCAACCACTAGAGGATCAAGGTTATATTGCAGAAAAAAGCACTCAATATCGATACCTGAGCGGCAATATCCGTCGCGTGGATCTTATCGGACGAATGGTACAATCGGAGAACAATAGTCAATATCAGGCAGGAGCCTTGGCCCAATGCCATACCCTCTTTATCTGTGCCGAGTCACTATGGAAGCGTGAGAGTTTATGGGATTTAGTCATGCAAATCCTCACGCAAAAAGAATATCAAATCAGCAGCACCTTAAGTCCAATTCCATTGAATTGTAAAATTATCCTCGTTGGCGCAGGGATGATTTACAGTCAAATTCGTTCAGAGGATTGGCAGTTTCAACGCCATTTCACTCTATTAGCGGAACTGGCCAGTGAAATGGATCTCACTCGTTATAAAGAATCCCAGTACGCCGCTTGGTTACAGGCTATCGCCCACAGTGTTGAGGTGAGTTTAGAGCAATCTAGCCTCGCGCCCCTGTTCCGTTACAGTGCACGCCTCACTGAACATCAACACCGCTTAAGTTTGTCTATGCTTGAGTTTGCTCAACTGATGGCACAGGCTAAGGCCTATCGTGGTAAGCCAAGTATTAACGCCAGCAGCATTGAACATGCCCTTATCCAAGCAAATTATCGCCACAATAGCTCCGAAGAGTTCTCGGGCCAAAGCTTCGATGATAATTTCATAAATCTGCCAACAACTGGTGCTATGGTAGGGCAAATCAATGGATTAACTGTTATCGATGCCATTGATTATAGCTATGGTGAACCCGCCCGAATTACCGCCTCGGTCCATTACGGTGATGGGGAAGTGGCAGATATTGAAAGAAAATCTGAACTTGGGGGCAATATTCACGCCAAGGGGATGATGATCCTATCGGCCTGTTTGTATCGTATCTTTGGCCGTGACGCGCCACTGCATCTCAATGCCAATATCGTTTTTGAGCAGTCCTATCAGGAAATCGACGGCGACAGTGCATCACTCGCCGAATATTGTTGTCTTATGTCAGCCATTGCCGAACAGCCGATTATTCAATCCTTAGCCATTACCGGTGCACTCGATCAGTTTGGTAACGTGCAGGCCATCGGCGGCATTAATGAGAAGATTGAAGGATTCTTTAATTTATGTGAGCGCCGAGGTTTAACGGGTGAACAGGGCGTGATTATGCCCAAATCGAATGTGTTACAGCTTAACTTAGCCCCTAAAGTGATTACAGCTGTAGGCAAAGGGTTATTCCATATCTATGCTGTCGAACATATGGATCAAGCGGTCGAGCTATTAATGCAGATGCCCGCGGGTGTTGCCGATGAAGACAATGATTTTCCACACGATTCTTTATATGGTTTAGTGCAGGAAAGACTCGATAAGCTTGCAGGCAATGGTGAAGAAGAAATTGGTCTAATGGCGCGATTGCTCGCAAAATTAGGATTATTTCGTCGCTAATTAGCTGATCGGAGTTGTTTAGCGTACACGTGTTCGCTAATCTTGGCGACTCTTATTGCTGGAGTAGTAAAACAATGAATAAAGCAAACAGTTTCAATAAAGAAGAACTCATCGCCTGTGGCCATGGGAAATTATTTGGTCCAAACTCTCCCCGCCTCCCCGTCGATAACATGCTGATGATCGATAGAATCGTCACCATCAACGATAATGGCGGTGAGTTTGGTAAAGGCGAAATTGTTGCTGAACTCGATATTAATCCAGAATTATGGTTCTTTGGTTGTCATTTTATTAGCGATCCCGTTATGCCCGGCTGCTTAGGTTTAGATGCAATGTGGCAACTGGTCGGTTTTTACTTAGGTTGGGAAGGTGCTGAAGGTAAGGGTCGTGCACTTGGCGTGGGTGAGGTCAAGTTTACTGGCCAAGTATTACCTGGGGCGAAGAAAGTCACTTACAAACTGAATATCAAGCGTACTATTCATCGTAAATTGGTGATGGGTATTGCCGATGCCATCCTCGAAGTCGATGGTCGTCAAATCTACAGTGCAACCGATCTTAAAGTCGGCGTTTTTAGTGATACTTCGACGTTCTAATTGTTTATGTAATAAAAATGCCCTCGTCTGAGGGCAATTATGCTGCATTACTCTGTGTATTCCGGGATATTTAACTTGTTGAGCAAAGGCTCATCACTTGTTAAATAACCCATTAACTCGGCCATCCACACCTTCACGCCAACCGCCTAACCACTGCGATCGCGAATCAAGATTTGCATAAGGACAGAGCTCCTTCGAGCGCCCACCTACACCAGCTTGGAATCCTTTGGAAAAAGCTCTATCTAAACGATCTCGTTTTTGTCTTTTCATGCAAGCGTCCTCTGTTCTACATAAAATAGAAGCAAAAGCTTCACCCATAGGAATAGTGCTTTTTCACTCTAAGATCAATCAAAAAAATCGCCTATTATATCGACTATTTATTAAACTATTGAGATCTTAGTTAAAAAAAAATCGAGGCATTTTGCCTCGATTTTTGAGTCTGAATTCAATCTTAAAAACTAGCCTTTGCGACGGCGGAACCACATCAGTGGTAAGGCAAGTAACCAAGCTAAAGACGCGGCGCCCTTACGCTCATAGTTACCCGCTTCCGTACTATCGTCTACGGTACAAGCTTCGCCATTGGTGGTAGGCTTAAGCACGACCATACGTGGAATGTAAGCTGTCACAGGATCGCCATTACCGCTCAACTCAAATAGGGGTAAGCCATTTTCACCCACAACAACATTTCCCTTATCATCAAACTGGTATGACGGTTTACGAATAAAAGCAGTTCCGACAATAGCGCCATCTTCATTAATGCTTGATGCCTCTACGACCAAAATATCACTGTTATAGGTCAAAACCTTACCTGAGCCGTCTTGCACTTCGACTTGATGACGAGTCCAATTGCCATCACTGCCTTTCTCAAAACCTTTCGATTCGCAGGTGAGCAAAGTATTTAAGTTGCTAAATTCACCCGTGGATTTCTCATAGAGAAAGCCAGCCTTAGGTCGAGGCTTTTCTTTATCATAGGTCGTTTCAATATAACCCACGACTTGGCCCTTATTATTGATATCCTTAGGCTTGCTCGACAGATCCGTGGTCGTTGTCGCAAAATCATTCGGAGTGACATAGCCCACATCAGGGGTATTCATATCAAAATAAAAGAATTTATCGCGTAAATATCCTTGGATGTAGCTGCGATAGCTCCCCACCACAATACCATTGTCATTAATATCATAGGCAATCGAATTTTGGATAGAATCGCCCATTTTGATCCAGTGGTATTGATAGTTACCCTCTGCATCTTTAGACCAATAAGCGGCGTCTTGACGCAATTTATCGGTGTTGTTGTTACGGTATACATGCGAGCGTCCAACGACAACGCCATTATCATTCACACCGAGAGCCTGTGCGGTAAAAGTTAACGTACTACCGCTTGCAGGTGTTAGCCCTAAAGGTAACGTCGTGCCAGTGGCGACACCATTATCGAGTTGCCATACATAGGCGCGGGTCTGGTATTGGATATTACGCGTACCACTGGTATTCGGATACTGCTCACGCTGCACACACACATCTAATGGCAAAGTGTTATCTGAACTGAGGCAATAGGTCACACGATCACCACCATATTTGCTGATATCGGTGCTCGCATAACCCACAACAAGATTATTGTTGTTAACGGCCGAAGCTGCAGACCAACCACCTAATTCAACGGTTTTATCGTCTTTCACATATTGAGTATAAGGTGGTGGTAATGGAATTTCAGAGTCGCCCGTTTTCACCACGCCACGGAATTCAAAGTCACGGTAATACCAATAATCATCCGTGACATCTGTGGTTGCTGTATTTTCGGTTTTCTTTTCGGGGGCTGTCATACTTCCGACTTTGGTACCCGTATCATTGATACCATAATAAAAACTATCGACTGAGTTTATCACTGTGGTATCACTGGGGGGGGTTGTACCACTGATACTGTCAAAAGTCGGTAACCATGCACCCTCAGCGCCATTTTGGGCGGCAGTAAAAGCAAAGTTATTGGCAATAATTGGCTCTGTAATAGAATAAGTGATGCTTTCTTCAGGTGCGATACCATCTTCAACATCGATCACCCCATCCTCAACATCGGCGGTGCTGAGTTTTTTCTTACCCTTTGAAATACCGACTAATTCATCATTTGCATTGATACCTAAAGCATAACCATTACGCGTCCCTTCGAGCGTGCCTTTCAAGTCATAACTATCAATATTGACTATTTCATAGACAGGTGCAGCATGGGCACTATTCAATACACCAAGGACACCTAAGGCAACCAAGGACAGGGCGTTATCCAACTTTAACTTCATTAATTCTATTCCCATTTTTATTATTGGTTTACTTCAGTGACTCAAGCTCTTCCCACCGCTCGAAGCAAACTTCCAATTGCTGTTCTTTATCCGCCAGCTGGCTTAGTACCAGATTGACTTTATCCTGCGCCTGACTGTAGAAATCGGGGTTACCGATAGCAGTTTGCAGTGCAAGGATATCTTCCTCTAACTGTTCCATCACATTGGGCAACGATTCTAATTCACGTTGTAACTTGTAAGACAGTTTTTTCAACGCTTTAACAGGTTCGACCGCCTTAGCTTCCACCGCTTTAGCGGGAATGGCAGGAGCTTCGACCGCCTTTAATGAACTAGGTTCCTCAGAATAAAATTTTGCCCCCTGATTCACTGCGTCTTGATAGCCACCAACATATTCGCTCCAGTGACCATTACCGGCATACCACCAACTGCTGGTGACTGTGTTATCGATAAACGCCCTATCATGACTGACCAATAACAATGTGCCCTGATATTCGGTTAGCAGCGACTCTAGCAATTCTAGGGTCTCGATATCAAGATCGTTTGTCGGTTCGTCGAGAATGATAAGGTTTGCAGGGCGGATCAATAGTTTCGCCAGCAATAAACGGTTCTTCTCGCCACCGGAAAGGGCTTTTACCGGTGTTCTGGCTCGCATAGGCGAAAATAAAAAATCCTGCAAATAGCTTAAAATATGGCGGTCTTGGCCATTGATAGTAATGGTTTTTTTACCTTCACCAACGTTATCTTCAACGGTTTGCTCAGGATCTAAGGCTTCACGGTATTGGTCAAAGTAGGCAATTTCTAATTTAGTGCCGACTTTCACTTCGCCAGACTGGGGTTGTAACTTTTCAATCAACAACTTAATCAGTGTTGATTTGCCACAACCATTTGGACCAATTAAGGCGATACGGTCACCACGGATCACTGTGGTATTAAAGTTCTTTACCAGATTTTTATCGGGTAAATTGTAGTTTAAGTCTTTAACATCAAACACTAATTTACCAGAACGTTCCGTCTCAGCCACCGCCATTTTGGCGTTACCCTGACGGTTTAAACGCTCGCTGCGTTCTTGACGCAGGGCCTTGAGTGCACGCACTCGGCCTTCATTTCGAGTACGTCTGGCCTTCACCCCTTGGCGGATCCACACTTCCTCATCGGCTAAGCGTTTGTCAAATAATGCATTTTTATCGGCTTCGACCCGCAACCATTCCTGCTTACCATCAAGGTAAGCTTGATAATTACCCGGCCACGAGGTCACAACCCCGCGGTCTAAATCCACTATTCGTGTCGCCATGCGGGCAATAAAGCCCCTGTCATGGCTAATAAAAACGATGGCTCCTTGATAATCGAGTAGAAATTTTTCTAACCACTCAATAGTATCAATGTCTAAGTGGTTGGTGGGCTCATCGAGCAGCAATAGATCAGGCTCACTCACCAGTGCGCGGGCCAATGCCACCTTACGTTGCCAACCACCGGATAATTCGCTTAGGGATTTATCGGGATCTAAGCCTAATAGTTCACAATTTTGTTGGATGCGCGAATCTAATTGCCAACCATTGTAATGGTCTAATGTTTCCTGCAGGCCCTGCATTTCATTGAGCATGCGATCCATCATTTCAGGGGAGGCATGGGCGACATCGTGTGACAGTTGGTGATAGCGTTCAAGCGCCTCGCCCACTTCCTTAAGGCCGGCGGCAATATAGGCATAAACAGTCCCTTGCTCGGCTTTAGGTGGATCTTGCTGTAAACGGCTCACAGTCACATTACCATCAATGTTAAATTCACCTTCATCGAGCAGCACCTCACGGTCTAAAATCTTCAATAAGCTCGACTTACCAGCACCATTGCGCCCAACAATACACACACGCTCACCGCGTTCAATGGTAAAATCCGCATTCTGCAGTAGCGGCGTGTAACCATAGGCTAAAGAGCCATTATTGATACGAACCAGACTCAAACTAAGCTCCTATAAATTCTTGTAATTGCGTTGCGTTAAATGGCCAAAATAGGCAGCGGTCGTCCCATGCTTTCAGTACAGGGATAGACACGCCATAACGCTCCGCTAATGTTTCATCATCGCAAATATCGATGGCTTGAAATGCAATCCCCGCCTTGGCGAGCAGTTCGGCGGCTGATTCACACAGATGGCATCCCTCTGTGTGGTATAGCACGTAAACCTGCTGCGGTTCAGGCATAAGGGCTAGTGGCAATTCAGGCATGGGTAATTAACCAAGTATTGTGGATATGGGGATTACGCTTGTAGTCCATCGGCAAGGTGATGTCATCAATGTTTTTCACTGTGATATTCATCTTGCTGAGTGTTTCTATGTCCATCTTAAACTTACGTTTATTGTTGGAGAACACTAACTCCCCCGTTGGGCTTAAGAGTTTCACTAAGGCACCGAGTAAATTGACATGATCCCTTTGGACATCGAAGGAATCTTCCATTCTTTTTGAATTAGAAAAGGTTGGAGGATCGATAAAAATCAAATCATACTGCACTTTTTTATCGAGAGTGCAATCGCGGATCCACTGTAAGCAATCCGCTTGCACAAATTCATATTGCTTACCCTGCAGTCCATTAAGTGCAAAGTTTTCCTTTGCCCATGCAAGGTAAGTGTTTGACATATCGACCGTGGTGACAGACTTTGCCCCACCGAGCGCCGCGTGCACCGACGCAGAACCCGTATAGGAAAATAGGTTCAACACCCTGCGCCCCTTGGCCTTTTGACCGACGAGACGGCGAGTCAATCTATGGTCAAGGAATAACCCCGTGTCTAAATAACCCGTTAAGTTCAACTTAAACTTAGCGCCATACTCAGTGGTGATCAGCTCTAATTTACGCTCATCTAACTTTTGATATTGATTAGTGCCTTTCTGACGCTCACGGGTTTTCATGATGATCTTATTAGGATGAATCCCAATCGCTGCGGGCAATGCCAGCAACACATCACTTAAACGACGCTTGGTCACAGCCTCAGGAATGGTCGCTGGCGCCATATATTCCTGCACAATCACATAGTCTAAATATTTATCGACAGCGACATTATATTCAGGGATATCGGCATCATAAATACGATAACTATCAATGCCTTCTTTGTTTGCCCACTTTTCTAACTGCTTAGCATTTTTCTTAATGCGGTTCGCAAAGGCGGGCGCGATATCGGCAATATCGACCCCTTCAGGCAAAACTGGCGTATCACGGCGAGTGCTGTTCGCATGCAGAGTGTAGAGGTTAAAGGCACACTCGAGGGCGCCGTTGAACATCTTCATCTGTTTATCGGCTTTTAGCTTAAGCGACGAGACTAGCTCGATATCACTACAGAGCATGGCGACTTTCCAGCCGCCGAATTCTTTTTTAAATTTATCGCCAAGTTGGTAATAAAGTTGCAAAAGTTCAGAGACATTACCCAAACGCTCGCCATAGGGCGGGTTGGTGATAAGATAACCTTCTGCCGCGGGCGGCTCAATATTAAGGGCATTAGCGACCTTAAACTCAATCAGCTCCAGCACGCCGGCATTTTCGGCATTGCGTTTAGCCAGTGCAACGAGGCGCGAATCAATATCCGAACCATAAAATTTAATCTCGCAGCGCTTAACCCCTAAGGAAGCGCGGGCCTTAGCCTCGGCGACAATCTCTTGCCACAGGGTTTTATCGTGGCGACGCCAATGTTCAAATCCAAAACGACTGCGTTGCAACCCAGGAGCAATATCCGCCGCCATCAATGCCGCTTCAATCAACACAGTACCACTACCGCAAAAGGGATCGAGTAAGGTAGAAGGCGCTGCCTGCCAGCCACTTCGCACTAACATATTCGCGGCAAGGTTTTCTTTTAAAGGTGCTTCACCTGTGGTGGAACGGTAGCCCCTTTGGTGCAGCGATGGGCCGGAGAAATTCATCGCAATGGTAATCACACCATTACGGAAATGCGCATCGACTTTAAAATCCGCATCGGTGCGAGAGACATTAGGGCGCTCATCGCCATCGTCACGGAACCTATCGACTATCGCATCTTTAATCTTCAGTGCGCCAAACTGAGTATTGTTAATAAAGCCGCCCGTACCATGAAAATCGATACTAAAAGTGCTTTTATTAGAAAAATGTGCAGGCCAATCAATACAATAAGCGGCATTATACAGTTGCTCTGCCGACTCACAGCTGCCTTTATAGATAACCAATACGATGCGGCTGGCTAAACGAGTCCATAAAGTAATGCGGTACGCTAAGGCTAAAGGTGCGGTGAAATACACACCAGCAACACTTTCTTTAATCTCAGTCGCACCAAATTCAGTCAGTTCTTGGGCTAAGCTATATTCAAAGCCCTTAGGGGCAGCGGCAAAAAAATTAAGCATGGGATAATCAGTACGCAGTCAAAATCAAAGCGACATTATACCTGCTCGAATAGATAAAAGATAAACAGTTATTAGCCAAAGCCAGAATTTGTCAGTCGATTTCGTGCCTGCTCACTGAACAGAATACTAGACTGGCCCGAAGATCGCCTAAAACCCCCGCACTACGCTTTATATTTGAGCACTCACCCTATTTTTTAAGATTCGTCCTTGCATTGCCCTCTCACTGCCGTTATAGTCTGCCCCGCTTTGAAGACGGACGCGGGATGGAGCAGCATGGTAGCTCGTCGGGCTCATAACCCGAAGGTCGTTGGTTCAAATCCAGCTCCCGCAACCAATTTAAAGCATAGGTTTATAAATAGAAACAGCTCATCGGTCTCAACTCTTTATAAACCACTGGCGAAGGTCGTTGCTTCAAACCCAGCTATCGCAGCCAATTTAAAGCATAGTTTACAGATAGATATCGGACGCGGGATGGAGCAGCATGGTAGCTCGTCGGGCTCATAACCCGAAGGTCGTTGGTTCAAATCCAGCTCCCGCAACCAATCTAATAGTAGTTTATAAATAGAAACAGCTCGCCGGGCTCAACTCCTTATAAACCACGGGCGAAGGTCGTTGGTTCAAATCCAGCTCCCGCAACCAATCTAATGTAGGTTTATAAATAGAAACAGCTCATCGGGCTCAACTCCTTATAAACAACTGGCGAAGGCCGTTGGTTCAAATCCAGCTCCCGCAACCAATCTAATGTAGGTTTATAAATAGAAACAGCTCATCGGGCTCAACTCTTTATAAACCACGGGCGAAGGTCGTTATTCAACGCCTACTCTCGTAACCAAGCTAAATAATGATTAAAAAAATAGTACTGCAATACAGATAGATATCGGACGCGGGATGGAGCAGCATGGTAGCTCGTCGGGCTCATAACCCGAAGGTCGTTGGTTCAAATCCAGCTCCCGCAACCAATCTAATATAGATTTATAAATAGAAACAGCTCATCGGGCTCAACTCCTTATAAACAACTGGCGAAGGTCGTTGCTGATTGAGTATAAGTAATCCAGCTCCCGCAACCAATTCTAAGATGACAGAATTAAAACAGTTATCAACAGTATTAATCGGACGCGGGATGGAGCAGCATGGTAGCTCGTCGGGCTCATAACCCGAAGGTCGTTGGTTCAAATCCAGCTCCCGCAACCAATCTAATGTAGGTTTATAAATAGAAACAGCTTGCCGGGCTCAACTCTTTATAAACTACGGGCGAAGGTCCTCTGCTCAAATCCAGCTCCCGCAACCAATCTCTTGATAAAGAGAACATAACCAGCATAGGCTGTTTTTTTGTAGCTAAAATTTACATTACTTCCGACAGTCCCCCTGACTAGATCAACATACTCGCTCGTCGGGCCCAACGCTTAATGGCTCCCATAAATCGCCTTATTTTAAAAGCACCACTAAGCCAGCTATTAGTCTACAAATAGCCACTCAGGTGTTTGCCGCCCCATAAGCATTTCTGCTATGATCCAGCGCTGACTAATCATAATTCCACAAAATTTAAGATAATCAGATTTAAACCCTTTTTATCTCGCGATATCAGATCCATCGCCTGCAGGTACAAGTATGATTAACCATTTTAGTGTGCTCGGCATCAAACCCAGTGCCAAAGAAGACGACATTAAAAAAGCCTATCGACGACTCTCAAATAAATACCATCCAGACAAGTTGTTAGGTGCCTCTGAAGAGGAAAAAGAACAAGCATCGCAGCAACTCGAACGCGTTAAAAAAGCCTATGAAGTGTTATCAGATCCCAAGCTTAGAAATGCGTTTATCAAAGATTTCAATAACGTGATTGTGACAGATCCCGCTAGTGCCATGCGCGAACTATGGGATCAATTTTACCCTTGAACGTTTCATTTTAGAGTATTGCCACATGGCCAAAAAACTGAATATCTCACGCATTAATGAGCTGAAAAATAATGCCTACGACAATATCGAGTCCTATGATGACCCAGATACTCCTAAGGCATTAGAACAATTTACGAGCCAAATCAAAAAGGTATTACAAGCCGATCCAAAAATGTTGGATTCAGTGCCTGAATATCTCCCCGTTGCGCTCTACGGTCGAGTGAAGTTTCCAGCCGATGCCAAGCTGAAATGGGCACACTGGATAAACACGGCCACCCAACCCGAATGGAATGAGTTTAAGGTCACCATTGGCTTTAATAATGCCGATCTGCCATTAGTTTTGGCCGTACGAGCCTACTCAGAAGATTTGCTTATTGAAAGCTGCGCTGTTTTGTATTTACTTGAAAACCAAGGTAAAGCAGCACCTGCACCTAAGCATAATGAAGACGATGAAGATGATGACAACGACTATGTCGGTCATTCCGATGACGACGATGAAGGTGAAGAGGAAGATGGCTACTACGATCACTATGATGATGAGGACCGCTAATGAATACTAGTCTCATTGAGATAACCGTTGCCGAAATAAAAGAACTGGCAGACGTAGAGCCAAAACAAGCGAGCAAACGTTTCGAACTCATCGCCACTACTATGAGTGATGAGCAATTGGTTGAAGTCATTGAACAGATGGATATAGTCACTCTGACTCAAATTAATAGTCACCATGATATCTCCTGCCCTTCAATCATGTCTGAACTGATGACCCCAGAGCAAATCCGCGACATAGTGTGTCAGCAACCTTTGTACTGGGAAGAAAAAATTAAAAACAACGCTGAAGAACTCATACAGCATACCTTTGATTTTTTAACCTATTTAATCCGCATTCAAGATAGCGAAGAAAAACAAACCGCCATTTTAGAATGCATTGCCGACGATCCTGCAGGCCTCTTCTACCTGTCTATCCCCTTTATCGAAATGATGTTGGGCGAACAACACCAAGACGATGATGGCTTTACCGATCTCTATGATGACGAAGAAGACACCGACACCGTCGGCTATGATAGCCGCTCTAAGAGTGAAGAAGCCCACAGTTTGAGCATAGATGATCCCCGCAGTCTGATGGCGCTTATCCATGAGCTGGCACCCGATGTCGAAAAAGCCATCAAAAACCTGCTGCGCAACGAAAGCTCAGGCTGGGAAATCATCATTAGCAAGTTCGTCAATGAACTCGTCATACAGGCCAAAGAGAAAAACCAAGTGGCGGATGAATACGCAGAAGTCGATGATATGTTTAGCTTTTTGGATTAAGGAATCTTTTGATGCAACTGGTACTGCGTGATGTAGATCAGGGACCATACCTCAGTAAGGTATTGATCCAAGGCCAAGCAGACGAATCGCTGAGCGGTGAACAGCTGTCACAAATCAAATCCAAAGCCATTTTGATGAGTCTCAAACTGGCCGACAAGTTCTATAACAAGTATAAAATGCACTTGCTAGAACAAGCGGCCCACGATGTGATTGGTGTTGTAAGTCTAGGTTTAATGGAACTTTCTCATCAAGATCAACAACAAGCTATACGTCTACTGACAACGGCCGACGGTGTTGTTAAATGCTTCCAAAAGGGCTGGAGTATGCTGAGCACTGTGAGCAAGCATAAACTCGCCAGCGGAAAATCGCTCTATGGTGATGTTGACAAGTTCCTCCTTGAACAAGTCTCTAGCCCTCCAGATGCCGAAGAGTGGCAGGGTTTTGCAGCCTACCAAGAAGCGCTAATCGAGTACCAACGCCAGCAGTCGATCGCCGCCTTAATGGCACAGTTTTATATGCAAACACAGTACGATCCCTTGGACTTTCTCAACCTTGAAAGCGTATTAGCCGAAGCAGTGTTATACAGAATGTTGTTTGATAATGCGAAAGTCAGGCAGGATTTGAAAAAGAGAATAGCCAAAGTAACACTGTTAGATGAATGGTTTAGCCTTGAGCACATCGAACTTCAAACCCAGAGGGCATTAGCTGAGCTACCCGCAGAATTAGCTGAAACCATCAGTAAAGATCTCGGTAAAAACTTTGCCCCCGCCCTACTTCGCACCCTAAACTTTGCGAAAAGCTACCGCGAGCTCTTACTCGATGGCGCTTCCCCCGAACGTCTAGAGCGATTCGAGCACAAGGAAGGTCTTATCGGCCTTCTCGGCTGGCCGCTGTATATCGTGTTTTAATCTTGGCGGTTTTTAACTTGGAGTACAGGGCTCGATAAACCCAGTACTCCTTTTATCGCCAATGCTTTATTTAAGCGTCACTTTTATTTTAAATAATTCAGCAGGTATTTAGAAAACCTGAAGGTACCTAGAAAAGCGAAAGGTACTTGAAATATCAGAAGGATTTTTCAAGTAGATCAACAACGTTAAGCTGCCTTGCGCCCCCCATTGCCGCGATTTGAGCCAATAGCAACTCGGCGCAGGCCAATGCATCCGTCAGCGCGCTGTGGGCAGAGTATACAGGTAAGCCATAGCGTTCACGGCAGGCCCCAAGGCGCAAGCTGCCTTCTTTGATGACAGAATGCTCCCGCAGCAAACGCAGCCTTTCAACCATAAGGGTATCAATCGTCGGCAACACCACAGGCTGATGATAAATAGCGAGCATGTCATGCTGTAAAAAACGGCAATCTAAAGGTGCATGGTGTGCAACGAGTATTCTGCCGCGGGTACGGCTAAGAAACCACGCCATGGCTTCTTCAATACTGACAGCTTGTACTAAATGATTATCGAGAATGCCATGAATAGTCGCACTCTGACCGACACTGCCACGAATTTGCACCAATTCCTGCTCCGCACCCGCCAATGGAATGGCCCCATGCTCGATAGGCACAAGACCAATACTCAAAATTTGATCGCGCACGGGATCGAGCCCCGTCATCTCTAAATCCATTGCCATCAGTGGCGCTTCGGATAAGGGCATATCCAATAAGGGCATTAAGGATTGGTAATAATCTTTAAATAGCCGATGCTGACTGCGTAGGATGCGCCATTTAAGCTTGGCTCTTACCCTCAAACTGCCCATTTAAAAGCTCCGCATAAACTTCATTTTCATCCCAGACTGAGCATCGTGCACCACCTTAAAGGCATCCCTTAATTGGTGCCGCACTAATGAGGACAAATGCGCGGGTAATAAATAATTGCTCAGAGGTTGCCCCTGAGTATGTTGGTAACCCTGATTAGCTAAACGCATATGGGCGATAAACTCATGGGCATCGGCCAAATTCAGTGCATCCTTGCGATTCAGAATATTCGCCTCCATTAAGGCGCGAATGCGTTTAGCCGTATTCACTTCTTTAATGCCTGCCGATAACGCATAGACACGGGCAATATCATTGATTAAAGCATTACCTTTATGTTTTAAATCAATACCTTTAACTTCGCTCCCATCACGCTCGAGCACAAACTTGCGAAAGAACCCTAGGGGCGGAGACTCAATCAGTGAGTTACCCGCCATCCCCGCCAGAAATATATCGTTATCGCGGGTTTGGGCTAACACTTTATCCTGCAGAGCATCGAACAGGGTTTGCGGACCGTACACTGAGCGCATATCGAAAAAGATACTGGCGTGCATCAGCGCCTTGGGTTCTGGTGTTATCACCCATTTTTCAAAGACCTGCTGCCATTGCAGCAGTGACATTCGCCACTGTGGATTCTGCGCCATAATATTGCCGGGACAGAAAATATAGCCACACTGGTCAAGCCCGGCACACACGGCATGGGTGAGTGCATCAAAATACCCCTTAGCGTAATCGTCCATTTCTTCAGCGACTAACAGGCCGTTATCTTGATCTGAACAGGCGGCTTGATCCTGTCTGCCCTGAGAGCCAAAGGCTAACCAACAAAATGCCATCGGGGGCTCACCCAGCAATTGCTGATTGAGTACAATTAAGCGCCGCGTCAGGGCATCGGTAACCGAAGTTAATACTCGACCAATTTCTTCGGCTCGTGCATCGGCGCTGATTAAATTTTGCAATAACAGGGGGATTTGCTTGCTCACATTAATTAAGCTCGCAAGATCCTGCTGACGTTCGATTTCACCAATCAACAGCAAAGGTTGTGAGCCCTGACCACGTAAAATATCTGTGCTCGTGACCATGCCAATCGCTTTACCCTCATCAATAATTGGCAAATGGTGAATATTGTGCTCACTCATTAGCAGCATTGCTTCAAAAATCAATGCATTAGATGAAATAGAAATGGGTGATACTGTCATCGCTTGATGGACGGCTAAATGGCCATCGAGTCCAGCGGCCAACACCCGATTACGCAAATCCTTATCGGTTAAAATGCCAACTAACCTGTGATTATCTATGACTAAAAGCGAGGATACGCGGGCATTACGCATCAGCAGGGCAGCTTGGGTCACACTGGCATGGGCGTCGATCATAATGGGATCGGCTGACATTAAGGTACTGATACGGCTTGTGGTCGTGAGATCTTTTGCCTTAAAACGCGCCTCGTGGCGCAACCGTTTTGCGAAGGCACGGGTAAAAAACTTATCAAAACTTCGGCTATCGCCCCTCAATTGATCAAACAAAATCTGGGGTAAATGGTAAACCAAACCATCCTCTAAAATAGCGACCTTATTGACGACTTTCTCACCCGATAATAGGGTTGAAAAACCAAAGAATTCGCCCTCACCGACCCTATCCACCAGCACACCTTCGGGATCGCGCACCTCAAAGGCGCCGCTGCGCACTATATACAATTTAGGTGCATTAGCATCAAAGGTGACATAACGAGAAGCTTTGCTGTAATACCCAATGGTGACCGCCTTAGCACAACGTAAAACAGTCTCATCGGCTAATGTATCAAAGGGAACAATGGATTTTAAAAATTGCACAACGGGCTGTAATTCACTGGCATTCATTGGCAACACCTTATTTTTAGGTGGGTTTATCTTCACTATAACCTGCAATAATCCTACACCATATTCGACGAAAGTCAGTGAACCAATAAAGACAAAAAGAGCGCCTAAGCGCTCTTTTCAACTCGATGATAATACAGACTAACTAGTGACCGCTTGCTTCGCCAGAACCTTTAGGGAAACGAATAGACTCAACCATTTCCTGTACATGTTGTGGTGTCGCTGTGGTCACTTTACTGACAAGCGCAGCAACCGCAAAGTTAACCACCATACCCACCATACCAATACCTTCGGGTGAAATGCCGAGGAACCAGTTTGCAGGCACGTTAGCCGTTGGGTCTACAAACTTGAAGTAGATGATATAACCCGCAGTGAACAGTAATCCCGTTAACATACCGGCAATTGCACCTTCTTTGTTCATGGTTTTAGAGAAGATACCCATGATGATGGCAGGGAACAGTGACGATGCCGCAAGGCCGAAGGCAAAGGCCACTACCGCAGCCACAAAGCCTGGAGGGTTCACCCCAAAGTAACCCGCAATCACAATACCGATACCCGCAGCAAGTCTTGCAAACATCAGTTCTTTCTTGTCAGAGATATTTGGCAGTAGGTTCTTCTTCAACAGATCGTGTGAAACCGAGGTTGAGATCACCAGCAATAAGCCCGCAGAAGTCGATAGGGCTGCGGCTAAACCACCCGCTGCCACCAAAGCAATGACCCAAGCTGGCAGGTTGGCAATTTCAGGTGTTGCGAGTACGATGATATCGTTGTCAATTTTCATTTCGTTAGGGCTAGCCGCATCTTCGATTTTGCCTTTGGCATAATAGATTTTGCCGTCACCGTTTTTGTCATCCCACTTGATCAGGCCGGTTTTTTCCCAGTTTTTGATCCAATCGGGTGCAGTCTCATAGGCGACGCCTTTTTGATCTGAACCATTAATGGTTTCGATCATGTTGACGCGAGAGAATGCCGCTAATGCAGGTACAGTGGTATACATAATCGCGATAAAGACCAGTGCCCAACCCGCAGAGATACGCGCATCTTTCACCTTAGGCACAGTGAAGAAACGCACGATAACATGGGGTAAACCCGCAGTACCCACCATTAAGGCGCCAGTAATACAGAACACATCGATCATGCTCTTAGAACCGTCGGTATAGGGCGCAAATCCCAGTTCAGTCGACAGATTGTTAAGTTTTTCTAACAGGTATACCCCTGTATTATTACCCGCAGCATCGATCAGCTCAGCACCGAAACCAATTTGCGGAATAATGTGACCCGTCATCATCACAGACAGGAAGATTGCAGGCACCATAAAGGCAAAAATCAACACGCAGTATTGGGCAACCTGAGTGTAGGTAATTCCTTTCATGCCGCCTAACACAGCGTAGAAGAACACCACGGCCATACCGATATACACACCGGTATCGACTTCGACCTCTAAGAAGCGCGAGAATACCACCCCCACACCCCGCATTTGCCCTGCGATGTAAGTAAAGCAAATGAAGATGGCACAAATCACCGCAACGGTTCGCGCCGCCTGTGAGTAATAGCGTTCACCCACGAAATCAGGCACAGTAAACTTACCAAACTTACGTAAATATGGCGCCATACACAGGGCTAACAAAACATAACCGCCAGTCCAGCCCATCAAGTACACACTACCGTCGTACCCAACGAAAGACACTATACCTGCCAGAGAAATAAATGACGCCGCCGACATCCAGTCCGCCGCCGTCGCCATGCCGTTAACCACAGGATGCACACCGCCACCAGCAACATAAAACTCTTTGGTAGAGCCTGCCCGTGACCAAATAGCAATCCCGATATAGAGCGCAAACGAGAGCCCTACGATAAGATAGGTTAATCCTTGAACACCCATTTCCGTTCTCCTTAGTCTTCTTGTACGTTATATTTTTTATCTAAGGTGTTGGCTTTTGCCGCGTAGACAAAAATAAGCGCAACGAATACATACATAGATCCCTGTTGTGCAAACCAGAAGCCTAATTTAAATCCCATGAAATGGATTTCATTGAGTACATCAACCAATAGAATGCCGCATCCAAATGACACTGCGGCCCAAATAGCTAATAAGCCTAGGACGAGACGTAAATTCTCGCGCCAATAGCCTTTTGCTTTATCGTTGTTTTCAAAACCCATAGCGACTCCCCTGTGCTGTTTTATTATTAAGTCTTGTTTAATCTAGCAACAGCTGGGGTGACCACAATCAAGACCTTAGTCTAATTTGTGAATAAGCTCACAATCGAATAATTTAAATAAACTTTAAAATCAGTTAGTTAACAAGGGCTTTACATTTTGATGGGGTTTTAATTTTTTTTGCAGGTTAGACCAATGTCGTACAGATAAGAGCCACGTTTATCAAGAGCAGCCTAATTAATGAACATAAAACAAAAAATAACCCAGCATCCGCTGGGTTATTCATCAAAAACAGGGGCAGAATGAGTTTATAAACAAAATCAATCTGGCGTTCAGGCTTATTTAGCAGCTAAAAACTTCACTAATTGTGCGAGTTCTTCTGGGCTATGGGCAGTAGAAGTTAACATATAACGTCCGTTTACGAGCAATGCTGGCACCCCTTTAAGGCCTGCCAATTCTGCTTGGGAGTCATAATTCATCACAGTAAACTTAGCGTCGACCGCATTCATTGCCGCATCCACATCATCGGCTTTGGCACCCTGTGACACGAAAAAGGCTTTAACCTGCTCTGGTCGAGTAAAGGGCTCTCCTTTCTCGTGGATTTGTTTAAAGATGGCTTCATGCACTTGCTGGGTCATTTTCAGCTTTTGCGCCACATAATAGGCAAGTTGGCTCAATTCCCAAGCGGGGCGACCCGCGCCAACCGGAGTGCGCTCAAAGGCTACCTCTTTATCGAGTAAGGCGATCGTCGATACCATTAGCGGTTCTTGTTTATAGCAATGTGGGCAGTTATAGGAGAAAAACTCCCGTAATACAGGTTGTTGCGCTTCGGTTATTCCCGCCACTGTGATGTAATCTTTGCCTTCTTCAAAGTTTGCCGCCTGTAGCGCAAAACTGGCACTCAACATTAACCCACACATCAATGCGGCCACAGGTCGAACAACATTAAATACACTCATCATACTGTCTCTTTTCGTTGGATTTGTTGTATATAGGGATTGCAACATGTCAAATAAGGCTCTTAAGATAACCTAAAAATTCAGTCTATATCTTTAACTTTTGTTCACTCACATGCCGCGAGCATAGCAAGTGGTGAAGCATATTGGTAACTGAAACCTAAATCGGCCACAATCGCTTCCCCGATAATCACCTTGCTGGGCATTGTCAGCTGATTAAACATCGGAGGCACTAGGCCTAAGGATTGGGCGGCAGCTTGATAAAATTCAGCCTTAGTGGAGTGTAAAGGTGCGCAAAGATTATAGATAGGAGCGATAGTTTTCCCCTGACAACTGGCCGCTAAAATGGTGCTCACGGCCCGTACACAATCGCTTAAATGGACTAAATTGACCGCCACATTAGCCCCTGGCACATCGGTTTTGCCCGCCAGAAAACGTCCAGGATGACGTTTAGGCCCCACCAATCCTGCAAAACGCAGGATACAGCTATTTTTTTGGGCACCAAACAAGGCTTCAGCATCTAACAAGGTTTGGCTATCTAAGGTTTCAGCGACTGCATCGACTTCTGTCATCAGCTTATCTTGGCTTGGGTACACGCCCGTAGTGCTGATAAACACTATACCTTGATATTGCCAGCCTTGAGTTAATGCGACAAGTTGCTGTAACTCTTGAAGATAAGCCCCGTTGCCACGCTTTAATCTGGGCGGAATATTCACCACGAGAAAATCGGTTTGCAATACCCCCTGTAATGCTTGCGCATCGGGTTTAACATCGGCATCTGCACCTAACTGCAATTGAAAGGCTTCAATGCCGGCATCTGTGAGCAAAGCAAGTTCATCGATACTACGCTTACAACCTGTCAGCCGATATCCTTCTTCAACCAATTGCTTTGCCAAGGCAAAACCAAACCAACCGCACCCAACAACGGCGACGCTTTTGGATTTTGCGTCCCGTTGTTGCTCCATATTTGCCATAGTCATTCCAAGGAAATCAAAATCAGCGGATAGAATACGGAACTTAACTCATAAGATTCAAGCTTGCAGCGAGCTAAAATAAAAACTAATGCCCTTATCCACCTGCAAAGTGCGGATCGCCCCCTCGGTCAACTCCTCCGCCTTAATAGCCTTTTGTACAGTGACGCCTTCATCACTTAAAAAACGCAGCGACGCTTCACTGCCATCCTCCTTACAGGCCCACACTTGGGGTTGACTCACATCCTTAGTGGTCATAATGACTTTCGCCACACTGTCGTCCGATAGTTTGACGATAGTCCCGGGGGGATAAATCCCTAGGATCTTGACCAATACGGCGATTAAAGATTCTGCATGCTTACTCGAGCGATTTTTAAATAAATACCCTAATGCGACTTGAGGAGATGAGGTTTGCTGGCCACTCAATTGCTGATCATAATCATTTGCTAAGCTCACTATTTGGGTAATGATGGGGATCTTATGACCCGTTAAACCATCGGGGAATCCAGAACCATCAATAAATTCATGGTGATGCAAAACGATATGCAACACTTCCTTGGGGAATAATCCGCTGCGGTTGAGCATGTCATAGCCAAAATTTGGGTGCATCTGCAGATAATTAGCTTCATGGGCAGTCAAAGCACCGCGCTTTCGGCGAATAATGTCGGGGACTTTAAGCTTACCAATGTCGTGAAATAAACTCCCAAGGGCAATATCCCGCAGTTCCCTAGGCGTAAGATCCAGTGCATGGCCTATCATCATCGCCAGCACAGCCACAGAAACCCCGTGCTGAGTCACACTGACATCCTTTTCATCCATGCCCACTAAGGTGAGAAAGGGTTTTTCCACTTCCTGCAGATGACCCAAGAGATCTTCGACAAGTGCGGCCGATAAACGATAAGCCCCCTCGGGATCGCTAACAATTTTACTAAACACATTACGGCACTGATTAACGTCTTCTAAAAAACGCTTCTGACTTAGGCGCATTGCCCTACGGGTATCGGCCTTAAGATCCCGCTCAGGAGGAGCCTTTGCAACTTCTTCAATATCTTCCTCTTCATCCAAGGTTTGAACATCCCCGAGATCCTCGGAAATAAGGAAAACATAGGGCACGCCTAAGCCACGGATCATTTCAATTTGAGCGGCACTGCTGATATCGACACGATTAAATAAAAAAGGGTGATTCGTCCATGACAAAGGCAACTTGACTCTCATGCCAAGTTGAAGTTCGGATAATAATAGTTTGCGTTGTTCTGCTTTTGCCACGCAGTATGACTCCTTTCAAATGCACAGAAGAAAAATGGACTATCTGTCCATTAATTCGAGGCACCTTTAAGCTAAGTACATATAACTATAGATGATTCCAAGAAATCAGTAAGCTATAAGTCAAAAAATGCTTATCAAACTGAGGGATTGCACACATAAATCTCACGGTTTCGAGCGGAAATCTGATAAATACCAAAAATAACAATAAGATAATTTACGTTCATTTGATTTTGAGCCTAGGCTTCCTTTGGCCAGTCGGCAAGATAATAGCCTAGCCGCTTCGATTTAAGCACATATAAACTGGACCAAAACAGCACTAAAGCATCGAGTGCTAGACTCCAGTGGAACAAGAATTGTCCATGGCTCAATCGCTGGCCTAATAGCAGGGCATCCACCAACAGGAGTAACCATAATCCCCATTTTAAGTGCACAAAAAGCAGTCTTGCCCATAATGGTGAACGTCGACGTTCGGCAATCACCACAAAATAGAGCAACACGGCGCCAAGACCCGCGGCGAGTGACAGTAAAAAATCGGATTTTTCAGGATAGAAAATGCGCACCAATTCAGCCCTATCATTTGCTTGAGTTAACGAGGCAATAAAAATACACCAGCCGCGGGCTAAAAATGCCAAAAGCGCGTACAAAAAAATAGGTGGCTTGATATGGCCTTTATCATCGAGCCAAGTGATGTGACTGAAATTCAAATAGGTTTCCATTAAGAAGAAGCTAAAGCAACATGTCTACTAAATGGTGCCTATTCAGTTAATTTCAATGGCGGCCTGCAATAAATGCCTTAGCTCCATAGAGGTATCTTCGTCAGATCGCTGCGGAATGTGCGATGGCACAAATATGCCTTATAGGACTTATTTGTGCTCAAATTTCATCACACTCAGAACACTTAACTCTTTGCAGCCAAAAGGGCTAGTAGTTCTGCCTCATCGACCACTTTCACACCGAGTTCCTGTGCCTTGGCCAATTTTGACCCCGCCGCCTCACCCGCCACTAAACAATCGGTATTTTTTGAGACACTGCCAGCGACTTTGGCCCCCAGCGCTTGTAGCTGCGCCTTGGCATCGTTGCGATTAAGCTGGTTTAGGGTACCCGTTAATACCCAAGTTTGGCCTTTTAGGGGTTGTGCATCCGCGCTTGGGGCTTCGATGGCAGGCCAATGGACTCCGGCTGCGACTAAGGCATCGATCACCTCAAGGTTATGGGGCTGGGCAAAAAAGTGCGCCACATGTTGGGCAACGACGACGCCAACGTCTTCCACTTCAGTTAACTGCTCCACAGTGGCGCAGCGCAGCGCATCTAAACTGGTGAAGTGGGCCGCAAGATTCGCCGCCGTCGCCTCACCGACTTCACGGATCCCCAATGCATATAAGAAACGCGCTAGGGTCGTGGTTTTAGCCGCTTCAATCGCTGCCGCTAAATTGGTTGCCGACTTCATACCCATACGGTCGAGCATAGTCATCATAGAAGCGGTGAGCTTAAACAGATCCGCAGGACTTTGAACTAACTCTTTATCAATCAATTGCTCGACGACTTTATCGCCCATGCCATCGATATCTAACGCCTTGCGAGAGGCAAAATGCTTAATCGCTTCCTTACGCTGCGCCTCACAGAACAAACCGCCGCTGCAGCGAGCAACGGCCTCACCTTCCAGACGTTCGACTAAACTGCCACACACGGGGCAATTGTGAGGAAATTCAATTTCTTTAGCATTTTCAGGGCGTCTTTCAGGGACTATGGCCACTATCTGGGGGATCACATCACCGGCGCGGCGGATAATCACAGTGTCACCGATTTTAATCCCGAGACGCTCGATTTCATCGGCATTATGCAGCGTGGCATTAGAGACGGTCACACCGCCCACAAACACCGGCTTTAAGCGTGCCACGGGCGTGACAGCCCCCGTGCGGCCCACTTGAAAATCAACCCCTTCGAGTAGGGTCATTTCTTCTTGTGCGGGGAATTTATAGGCAATCGCCCAGCGGGGGGATTTGGCCACAAAACCTAAACTTTGCTGCTGGGCAATGTCGTTAACCTTCATCACTACGCCATCGATTTCAAAGGCTAAATCGCCGCGACGAGTAAGAATGTCTTTATAGTGGTCATAGACTTGGCTTAATTCAGCGCAGACTTTGATTTCACTGCTGACGGGCAAGCCCCACGACTTAAGCTGCTGTAACTGCTCGAAATGAGTTTTAGCTAACGGGTGAGAATCCGGCTCAACGACGCCCAATGCATAGGCATAAAAGGCCAGTGAGCGAGAGGCGGTAATTTTACTGTCGAGTTGGCGTAGGCTGCCTGCTGCAGCGTTACGTGGATTGACAAACAGCTTTTCATCCTTTGCACGAGCGCGTTCGTTAAGCGCTTCAAAGGCCGCTTTAGGCATAAAGGCTTCACCACGCACTTCAACCAGTTCAGGGAAATCATGGCCACGCAATTTAAGTGGAATCGCTCTAATTGTCTTGACGTTTTCGGTGATATCTTCGCCCGTGGTGCCATCACCACGGGTCGCAGCACGTTCGAGCACCCCATGACGATATAAAATGCTCACCGCAAGACCATCGAGTTTAGGCTCACAGCAAAAACTCACCTCACCCACTTTATCGGTGACACGCCTATGGAAAGCACTAAAATCCGCTTCATCGAAGGCATTATCGAGACTCAGCATAGGTTTGAGGTGGGTGATTTGCTCAAATTTAGCCAGCGCCATTCCCCCGACACGCTGGGTCGGCGAATCGGCAGCAATATGCTCGGGAAACTGCGCCTCTAGCTTAAGCAAATGCTGCATCAACCTGTCGTACTCGGAATCCGTAATGCTCGGCGCATCATCCACATAGTAACGAATATTATGTTCGTTCAGCGATTGGCTGAGGGCCTGCATCACCTGCGGCGCATTTTCGAGTGATATATCGGCAGAAAGGAGTTTATCGAGTTGAATGTCTTGCATATTCATTATCCAGAATTCTTTAGATCACAAAAACTGAGGCCGCAATTAGCGGCCTCATCAATGTATACACCGCCAAGTTATGGCGTCGGCTTAAGCGTTAGCGCGAATACGGTGCAAATAGTCTTGTTTAGTAAACTCGCCCCAGGGTTGACGTTGACCATCGAGTACGACCGCATCAATATCATCCGCGAGCTGGCGCGCCGAGTTGAGCATGATGGAGAAATTCATTAAGGCATCGCCATAGCAAGGTAGTGTCATAAAAAACACCACGCCTTGGGTGCTAAATTGCTCCATATTATCGGGGTCGAACACCCCAGGCTTTAACATGTTTGCAATTGAAAACAACACCTTACCATTTCCAGCATTGTCCACATGGCGGTGAAAAATATTCATATCGCCATATTTAAAGTTTAAGGTTAAAAAGCAAGGCAGCAGTTCAGCGCCATTAAGTTGCTGCCCTTCTTTGGCAACCACGTGCAGAACCAACACATCACGGGGCTCACCTAAACCTTCTTCTACGGCTTCTTCGACATCTTCGTCTTGCATCTCTTCTTGATAGCCGTCTTCATCATCAAACAATGCGGTTTGAGTCGGCACTGTGGCATGGGCTCTTTGCGCTTCTTCTGCCGCTTTTTGGGCAACTATAGCGGCATGGGATTGCCCCATATGCGCAGAGTGCCCCGAGAGTATTGGCTCTTGACGCGAAGCCTTAGGGCCACGGTGCTGCTCTTTTGCTGTCGGCGACTGCAGACTAAAATCCGGTTGTTGCAGAGTAGGCTCTTGCTTAATGTCTGGCTTAATCTCTAACTTAACATCTGGATTCAGGTCTTGTTTAAACAGCGGCTTAGATTCTACTTTGACATCTTGTTTTAAATAGGGGTTAATCGCGGGCGTATCCTGGCTGGTTTCCCCCGCCTTACGCACACGTACGGCGCCAATCCCATCGGCATCAAAGCCATCGGCATCGACCCGCTTAGGCGCGCCCTCGCCTCTGTCAGCCTGTTTCTTATAAAAATTGCCCATTGGACTATCTTTTAATGACTTAGGTTGTTGTCTTCTGATAGACCAAAATCCATGCACCAGCACAGCAACTATGGCTATGGCGCCTAAAACAAACAGAACTAGTTGCAAATCTTCCATTGGTTACCCTGTCTTTCTTCTAGTTATCCAGCGTCAGCCATCGCCACCGCTTGCTCTAAATCTACCGCGACTATACGGGATACACCCGGCTCGTGCATAGTCACGCCTATAAGTTGATCAGCCATCTCCATGGTTATTTTGTTATGGCTAATATATATAAACTGTACGCTTTGCGACATTTCTTTAAGTAATCGACAGAAACGTTCCACGTTGGCATCATCTAACGGTGCATCCACTTCATCTAACATACAGAAGGGTGCGGGATTCAGCCTAAAAATAGCGAATACCAATGATAAAGCGGTTAAGGCTTTTTCACCACCCGAAAGAAGATGGATTGTGCTGTTCTTCTTACCCGGTGGCTGGGCCATAATAGTGACGCCCGTTTCCAGCAAATCATCCTCCGTCAGTGCTAAATAAGCCCGTCCGCCCCCAAATACCTTCGGAAATAAGCGCCCAAGATCTTCGTTCACCGTATCAAACGTAGTCTTAAAGCGTGTACGGGTTTCCTTATCTATCTTACGGATCGCCTCTTCTAAGGTGGCGAGCCCTTTATTTAAATCGTCATCTTGATGATCCAGATACGATTTTCGCTCACTTTGCTGTTCAAATTCTTCGATCGCGGCGAGGTTAATCGCTCCTAAGCGGATGATTTTTTGCCGTATTTGATCTAAATCACTCTGCCACTTATCGGGAGTGCCTGCTGCGGGCAAGGTATCGATAATCTGTGACAGGACAATTTTTTGTTCCTGCAGTGCCTCTAATTGACTTTCTGCTTGGCCTTTTAATCCTTCACGACGTAACTTTAACGTGCTCAGGCTTTGAGTCAAGCCCTCAAGCTTACCAAGCTCTTGTTTTTGCTTTAATCCTATACGGTTTAATGCCTCTGAAAGCGTACTTTGCTCCGTTCGTACAATTTTAAGGCCCTGTTGCTGCTGTTGTTGTTGATTAAGCAACTCGGCTAATTGCGCGCTCAATAACCCACTATTTTGCAACCCACTCTGTTCTAAAACGCTGGCAAGCTGGGCTGACAACATTTCTCGAGACTGGACTAGTTCACTGACACGGATTTGCTGTAGCTGAATTTGCTCGCTGCTGACGGCAATTCGCATCGTCACCGACTGCAAGCTAGCCCTAAGGGTCGATAACTGCCGTTCAACCTCAGTGATCCGAGCCTTTAATGCTTGATGGCGCACTAAATCCGCCTGGGCGTCCTGACTCAGTTGTTGCTGCTTTTCTAGGCTCGACTGCAGGCTCTCCTCAAGTTCGACCTCTTGCTCTTCAAGCAAGTTAAATTGCGCAGTTAAGGTGAACATCTCAGTCGCACTGAGTGACAAAGCTTGTTCAAGCTGAGTGCGTTTCGCGGCGGATAACTGCGCCTGCTCAGTTGCATTCGCCAATTGCACCTGTTGAGTTGTCTGCTCTAGCTGCAGTTGGTGTAACTTCTGCACCCCAGAGGTCAACTGTTGCCTCGCTTGATTTAAGTTAACTGTACATTCAGCTAACTGAGTTTGCAGCAGGGCAAGTTTGCTCTCCCACTCACGGATACCTTCGGCTAATTGCCCCTGCTCTTTACTGAGCTGTACTAGGGACTCGGCGTTATCTTGTTTAGCAATTAAAAAACCTTGGCCCAATAAATAGCCATCGGCGGTGACAATACGTTCATTGTCCTTAAGGTGAGGCAACATCAGTCTGGCGGATGGCAGATCCTGAGCCCATTTAAGCCCGGATAACCAAGGGGTAAGATTAACATTGGATTGAAATCTGGCCTGGTATTCGGCATTTAGCCCTATTGCTGCAGGCGGTATGGCAAAGGGCTGAAAACCAATTTCAGTCTCAAGTACCCCGACGGGTAAGTTCAAAAGGCCATTGAGGGCAAGTTCTGCGGCCGTTTCCCAGCCATTTTCAACGGTTAAACTTTGCCATAGCTGCGGTTTATCCGTGAGCTGTTCTTGTTTTGCCAGCCACTGCTCGACCAACTCAAAACGGGCTCGCATTGATGTAAGCGCTTGGGAAATTCGCTCAAAATCGATTCGAACTTGATCTAACTCTGCAGTCTTAATGCTGACTTGATGCTCAAGCTGATGATTGACTTCCACTTGCTCGGCGAGCGTGAGCGTGATTACCGCAACCGCTTGGCTAAGGGGTGTGAGTCTATCCTCCTGCTCAAGTTGAGTCAGTGTGATTAGCTCAGTCTGTTGCTCACGACTCTGTTGCTGCTTATGCTCCAACAATTGCTGCTGATGTGTAAGCTTGCTGCGACTCAGCTCAAGCTGTAATTGATGCTTTGCAACCAACGCCGTTTGCTGGCGTAAGCTTTCAGTCTGTTGTTCGTTACGCTCGACACTCATTGCCCACTGACATTGCAGCTCATCCAGCATTTCTTGCTGTTCTTCATGCTGGGGTGCCAGTTGGGATAACTCTAACTCCAATGCCCTGAGGTTGGTTTGATAGCCTTCGAGTTTATCCGTATGTTGCTGGATCTGATCCTTAACCTGGATTAACTGCGTCTCAAGCTGGGCATCGCGTTGTTTTTGGCTCTGTAATTGCTGCTCTAACTTGGCGATTTCGGTGCCCGTCAGATAATAGGCCTCGACCGCACGCTGCTCCTGTTCCGCCAACTGAGCGAGTTGTACTTGTAATTCAGTGGATTGTAACTCATCGGTTTGCGCAAGCGACTGCGCCGCGGCTTGTTGCACTTCGATGGCGCTGATTTGCTCAGACAGGTTTGCCATCTGGGCTTGCAACTCTTGATAACGCATCACAAGGAGTTCGGCGTGGGTCTTGCGCTCGGCCTGCTTTAACTCTCGGTATTGTTTGGCGGCCTTGGCTTGCTGGGCAAGCTTATCTAACTGTTTGCCTAACTCGCTACGAATATCCCCCAAACGTTCGAGGTTTTCACGGGTATGCCGAATGCGATTCTCGGTTTCACGGCGGCGCTCTTTATAGCGGGAGATCCCCGCGGCTTCCTCGATAAACGTGCGCAAATCTTGGGGTTTAGATTCGATTAAACGTGAAATCGTGCCCTGTTCGATAATGGCGTAACTGCGTGGCCCAAGGCCAGTGCCCATAAACAAATCGGTAATGTCTTTACGGCGACACTTTTGCCCATTAAGAAAATACCAAGACTCACCGTCACGGCTCACCTGACGTTTTACCGAAATTTCTTCGTAACTGGCGTATTGGCCGGCAAGACGACCTTGTTTATTTTCAAAGACCAGTTCGACCCCGGCCACCGAGACAGGTTTGCGCGCACTGGAGCCATTAAAAATCACGTCGCTCATAGAATCACCGCGCAGGTGTTTGGCCGAGCTTTCGCCTAACACCCAACGCACGGCATCGATCACATTCGACTTACCGCAGCCATTGGGGCCAATAATGGCGGTTAATGCCTGTAAAAAAGGAATTTTAGTGGGATCGACAAACGACTTAAAGCCGGCAAGTTTTATTTGTTTTAATCTCATAGTGCCAGTTAGCGCGTCTCTGAATTTTGGCCCTAAATTGGCCCAAGTAGTGCGAATATACCCTGCTGGCAACTTTAACAAAGCAAGCAGCATTTTGTAACGCTTTTTATTGAATTCATGCGGCTTTTAGCTTGTCATCTGCCCATGAGTTGCTCACAATCGCAGTTATCTTTATCTCAGGCTGTCTCTCAAGCTGTAACCCAACTTTTTGGAAAGACGATATGACACAGAAGAAAACCTTGCCCTTCCCCGCCAAAAGTGGCGTTAATTATTTTCTCGACGGTTTCGGTCTGATCCGACGCAAAGGGCTGCGTACCTTCGTATTTATTCCTTTAATGATTAACCTATTACTGTTTGCAGGCGTCATTTATGTGGCTATAGGCCAGTTAGATGCCATGTTCACTTGGATGAATGCCCAGTTACCCGAGTATTTAAGTTGGTTAAATTTTTTACTCTGGCCACTCGCCGTCACGACTATGTTAGTCATGCTCGCCTTTGTGTTTAGCTCGGTGATGAACTGGCTCGCCGCGCCTTTTAATGGCCTGTTGGCTGAAAAGGTTGAACAATTACTCACGGGCAAACCGCTGAACACAGGTTCTGGTATCGATTTAATCAAAGATTTACCCCGCATTTTGGGCCGAGAATGGATCAAACTGAAATACTATCTTCCCCGCGCACTGTTGTTTTTATTACTGTTTTTAGTGCCTATGGTAGGTCAAACGTTGGCGCCGATTTTGTGGTTCCTATTCAGTGCATGGATGATGGCAATTCAGTACTGCGATTATCCCTTCGACAATCATAAGGTCAGTTTTAAGGATATGCGCTTTGCCTTAAATCAAACCCGCGGTAGCAGTTTTAGCTTTGGCGCCACTGTAACGCTATTTTCGATGATCCCCATAGTCAACTTTATAGTAATGCCAGTGGCGATTTGTGGCGCAACGGCTATGTGGGTCGATAAATACCGCGAGGCCTACCGCAATCCTGCGATAGCACCAGAATAGTTTTGGGAACAAATCCTTACCTAAGTTAACGCTGGTGTGATGTCTATTTCTGCAAAATAACAACAGCCTCTATTGAGGCTGTTGTTATTGATATCGTGGTGAATAAACTTATTCCAAATTCAGCTTAGCACTTTTGTAGAATGATACTGCCGATGGAATATCCCGCGCCAAAGGAACTCAATAAACCTAAGTCGCCGGCCGTAAAGTCGCCGGAAAACTTATGAAACGCAATCACAGAGCCCGCAGATGCCGTATTAGCATATTCATCGAGCACCACAGGTGCCTGCTGTGGCGAAACCTCATCCCCAAGCAGTTTTTTCACCACAAACTGATTCATATTGATGTTCGCTTGGTGTAACCACAAACGTTTAAAGGACTGAGGAGTTAGATCCTGTTCGCCTAAGTGTTCATCCAAATGCTGGTAAATCATAGGCAACAGTTCTTTAAATACTTTACGCCCCTGTTGATGGAACAATTTATCGGGCTGATGTGCCGAGCTGGGATCGCAGCGATTTAAGAAACCAAAATTACTGCGGATATTGCTTGAATAATCAGTAAAACAACGGCTTGAAAGGATCTTAAATCCAGTCCCCGGCGCGACTAGGCTCTGCTCTTCGAGTACCAGTGCGGTAGCCACATCCCCGAAGATAAAATGACTATCACGGTCGCGGTAGTTCACCTGGGCCGAACAAATCTCTGGGTTGATGACGAGTACCCGAGAGGCTGAACCCGTGGTAATCGCATTGGCGGCGGCAACAATAGCGAAGGTCGCCGATGAGCAAGCGACCTGCATATCATAGCCATAACCTCGGGTGCCAAGCGCACGCTGGATTTCAATCGCCATTGCCGGATAGGCACGCTGGGTATAGGCGCAGGCAACAATCACCAGATCAATCTGCTCCGCCTTAAGATTGGCATGATTGAGCGCCATCAATGCGGCTTCAACCCCGATTTCGGCCTGCATAGAGAGATCTTCGCTGCTGCGCTCGGGGATCAGTGGCATCATCACCTCAGGATCGAGAATGCCTTCTTTAACCATCACATACCTGTGTTTAATACCCGAGGCTTTTTCGATAAATTCGCTCGATGAATAGGATAAGGCCGCGATATGACCCTGCTCAATCAACCCTGCATTTTCAAGGTTAAACATATCCACATAGGCATTGAAACTCTCGACTAGGGCTTCATTGGAAATACTGTGGGGCGGCGTAAATAAACCGCTTCCTGAAATAACAACCTGTTTCATAGGTGCTCCGAACGAGTGCTTGTTGTAAGGTGAGCAGACGTAGGATTTGCCATTGTCTGCACAGGGCTTAATCCATTTTCTACCTGTGCTTGTTGCTGCTCTAATTGCTGCTTTTTATGCATTTGTATTAAGTCTATCACGACTGTTGAGGATATTTTATCTTGGATCCCCTGCCGATTGGCATCCCAAAATATTTGCATAAAGCCTAAAAGGCCAGTGGTGAAGCCTGCAGCGTAACCACCGTAGCGTCCAAATGCGGCCCATAAACTGATGTTGACACCATCGAGTTTTATCACCCGAATGCCGAGCAGCTTTTTACCTAAGGTTTGGCCATCGAACCTTGCGGTAAAAACAGTGAAGTAAAATGCGGCCCAACCGAAGCTCAATCCCATGTCCCCCATAAAACCTTTGATCCAAGCGATAACACTATGGGTATCGGCCTCCTCTTCCCCATCGTTATTACCATCACCGTAAGTACTCTCGGGAGAATGTCCCCCTAACATGTCGACATTAATGCCATCGGTTTTTGCCGCAGGCACTTCGGCGTTTGGATTCAATGTTTTAGGCTTAAGTTTTTGATTTGTCTCCCGAACAGGCTCAGTTTGTGCTGAAATCGCAGGCCATAGAACGCCTGTCAATATTTCTGCCTGCAACTTTTGCTTGTCGATCGCCGATAACTGACTACTATTGAGGGTATTAAGCAGCATATCCCTGCGCTCCAACACCGACATAGCCGTCGTTTCACTCGTATCTTCAATGTGCCTTTGCAGTGATTGAATTTCCGTCTTACCACAGTCGTAATCTTCACAGAGGCTAAGGGATAGCAATGCTGGAAGGGACTGGACAACCTCTTTACCCACTAAGCTAGGCTCACTCGCGGTGCGGGTTGTTGCGTTAAAATTGAAGACATCGGCGGCCATACTCAGAAGCATAAAGGCCAGCATAAGTGCATAGAGCCCCCACTTAAGCATTCGCCCTATTTTGTGACTGCGTTTTTCTATCCAGATAATACCTACGACTAGCAAGACAAACATCCAATCCATTTGTTCTGCCAAAACAGTGATCACAATACCATCGATCAACATGGCTAAGGCACGCTTTAAAGGGGTTGCCAGCGGCGTATAAAGCACTGAGTCTGCAATGGCGAAGGCATAGGGGGTTACCATAGTTTTTGGGTCTTTGCCCAAGTCCGTTTGCTGTTGTTTCATGTTTGCATCTTGTCCGATACGAGTAGTAGGCTTGTTTTACGATTGAAACATCAAGAAGTTATCCTTGAGAATGCAACAATCTTTTTTATGTTAGCAAGAGGTTAACACAGTTAAACCGGCTGCCAATCTGGCTTTGCGAATAACAGCATACTCTTTAATAACTAAATCGAATAAAGAAGAACAAACAATCACTTCTAAAAGTGCCAGAGGCGATTATGATTCAATAGTGCAAACATAGGAGCAAGCAATCCATGAGCAAAATTTTCGAAGACAATTCATATACTATTGGTAATACACCGCTAGTACGTTTAAACCGTGTTAGCCAAGGTAAAGTGCTGGCAAAAGTCGAAGCACGCAATCCAAGTTTCAGTGTTAAATGCCGTATCGGTGCCAATATGATTTGGGATGCCGAGAAAAAAGGTTTGCTGACAAAAGATCATGAACTGATCGAGCCGACATCGGGTAACACGGGGATCGCACTCGCCTACGTCGCCGCGGCCCGGGGCTACAAGCTGACGCTCACTATGCCCAATACCATGAGCTTAGAGCGTCGCAAATTGCTCAAAGCCTTAGGGGCAAACCTAGTGCTGACCGAAGGCGCGAAAGGCATGAAAGGCGCGATTGATAAAGCGGAGGAAATCCGTCAATCCGCTCCTGAAAAATATGTTTTATTACAGCAGTTCAATAACCCTGCTAACCCAGAGATCCATGAAAAAACCACAGGTCCAGAAATCTGGAACGATACAGATGGTGAAGTAGATGTCTTTGTTGCGGGTGTAGGTACTGGCGGCACTATCACAGGTGTGAGCCGTTACTTGAAAAAAGTGGCTGGCAAAACCATTACCTCTGTCGCGGTTGAGCCAGTGGATTCGCCAGTCATCTCCCAGACATTAGCGGGTTTACCCGTTCAACCCGGTCCCCATAAGATCCAGGGTATTGGTGCGGGCTTTATCCCCGGAAACTTAGATTTAGAGTTGATTGACCGCGTTGAAACCGTCAGCAACGATGATGCTATCGATATGGCCCGTCGCTTAATGCAAGAAGAAGGCATTTTGGTCGGTATTTCATCGGGCGCCGCTGTCGTTGCCGCAAACCGCATCGCAGCATTACCGGAATTTGCCGATAAAACCATTGTTGTGGTATTACCCTCTGCGGCAGAACGCTATTTATCTTCGGTATTGTTCCAAGGCCAATTTGGCGACGAAGAAAACATCCAGTAATTTGTCAGCTTTCCATGTAAAAACCCGGTTTTGTCCGGGTTTTTTTATGGCTATTTTCCAAACTATTTACGGCTAATTATTCACAGCTCACTCGCCGCGCTAGCCCTTTAAGCTTCTGTTGCCTCAATTTCGGTGGCACTCGTTGGATCAATTAAGTTAAGACTCAGTTCATAGTTTTTCAACGCCGAACTGACTTTCGTGATCCAGTTCGCTATAACGTCATCACCTAAAGCCAACTAACTCGTTTCTATGCCTTTTTACTCTAATCCCCGCGATATCACCGCTTTTGATGCTAAATTTGAAGCTCAAAAAATTGCCTTCGGGCCCATCAGTTTCCAAGTGGCCCATTGCCTGATGAAGTTCAATATTCTAGCCACAATCGATAAAGCGGGTGGGAATGGCATCACCTTGGCCGAATTGAGCCAATCCACCCAAGTGAGTGAGTACGCCCTAGGGGTATTACTCGATATGGGACTTAGCATGGGTTTAGTCTGGCAAAAGGATGTAACTTATGTGCTAGATAAAACTGGATATTTTCTATTACATGACGATATGGCCGCCATCAACCTTAACTTTGTGCAGGATGTTTGCTACCAAGGTTTGTTCCAACTTGATAAGGCTCTCGCTGAAGGAACAGCGGCGGGATTAGCCGTATTTGGGGAATGGAGCACTATCTATCCTGCCTTAAAAGATCTGCCACCTAAGGCGAAGGAAAGCTGGTTTGCCTTCGATCATTACTATTCAGACCATGCGTTTCCCGCCATTATCCCATTCGTTTTTAAGCATAATCCTAGACACTTAGTCGATATCGGCGGCAATACAGGCAAGTGGGCATTCACGTGCTGCCAATACGATCCTGAGGTGGAAATCACTATTATGGATTTTCCTGGCCAACTCGCGATTGCGGCGCAGCAAGCGGCCAAGCAAGGATATTCATCACGGGTACATACCTTTGCGACGGATCTGCTAGATGAGTCCCTATCCTTTGTGGAAGGTGCCGATACTTATTGGATGAGCCAGTTCCTCGATTGTTTCTCTAAAGCGCAGATCCTGAGCATTCTTAAACGCACCGCTCAGGCGATGACACCAAACAGTCAGTTGTTCATTGTCGAAACCTTCTGGGACAGACAACCCTCTGCCGCTTCGGCTTACTGTGTTAATGCCACTAGCCTCTATTTTAGTGCTATGGCTAATGGCAATAGTCGCATGTATCACTCTAAGGACGTCTTGGCTTTACTACAGCAAGCGGGTTTATACGTCGATGAAGACACTGACAACCTCGGGCTTGGGCATACATTGCTGCGCTGTAAACTCAAACCCATATAGTAAATTTTAATTACTCAACAAATAAATTTAATCAATTTTATTTACCAAATTCTCAGACATACACTGACATTATCAAACAGGAACTATCGATTTATGTCAGTGTTGAGAGGTAAATAATATGACTTCAAAGCGTAAACATTGGACAGCACAGGCTGCTAAATTACCTAGCCCCATGGGCGGACTCGCACTCGCCATTGCAAGCTTAGGTTGGACTTGGGAAAGCGTGATGCCCTCACTCAATGGCTGGGGACAACTGATGGGGGCAGCCATAGCCTCAGTCTTCCTTATGCTGCTTGCTGCGAAATTTGTACTGCACCCCACAGTGCTAAAAAACGAACTCAGCCATCCGGTCATCGGGAGCGTGATCCCTACATTCGCCATGGCATTAATGGTAGTGTCAAACCTACTCGGCCATTATTTCCCCCATGCAGGCTTAACCCTTTGGTTAGCCGCCATTGTTATCCATGTCGTCTTTTTAGGCGCGTTTATTTACTACCGCGCTCTCGACTTTAAACTCGAACATATGGTGCCTAGCTGGTTTGTGCCACCGATTGGCATCATAGTGGCGGCAGTATCTTTCCCCGCCTCCGGTTATCAGTGGTTAGTGAATGCCATTTTAGGTTTCGGTATGCTGGCTTACCTCATCATGCTACCGCTGATGCTCTACCGCTTAATTTTCTGTAAAGCCGTACCCGACGCAGCAAAACCCACGATAGCAATCCTTGCTGCCCCCGCAAGCCTATCCCTTGCGGGCTACTTGACCGTCACAGAGCAGCCTTCTATCGCCCTCGTCGCGCTGTTAGTGAGTATTGCTATCCTGATGACGAGCATTATCTACTTAGCATTCTTTCACCTGCTTATACTCCCATTTAGCCCTGGATACGCCGCATTTACCTTTCCCATGGTCATTGGTGCCACCGCACTCTTTAAAACGTCGGCATGGCTTGGGCAATTTAACCAATTCCAACAATTAACTGTGTGGATAAAATACTTAGCAGACTTCGAGTTAATAATCGCAACCTTAGTTGTGGTCTATGTCTCGCTGCGTTATTTCTTACATTACTTCCCTATGCCATTAACCCCATTAGCACTAAGAAGAGTATTAGATGTCAATTAAACAGAATGGAAAGCGGAATAAATATATGCAGGATTTTATTTAAAACCGAAGTCAACAGTTAATAAAAAAGCTTAAATCGAATAAATAGGCGTGAATATAAATTCACTCCCATTTATTAATTAAACAACATTTAATACTGATAACGTCTATTCCAAAAATGATACCCACCCTCAGTTAAAAACAACCACAAAGTTTATTTAACGGCAAGACAAGTTAGTACGAAAAACAACCGCCAATTCAACATATACCGTATACAAGTCCTATTTAAAATAAAGCAAACAGTCTAAGATAAAATAAATAGAACGATTAACTATATCGTTCTATTTTTATTTTAAATAAAACACCTAAAAAACACTGAAACATATAACCGTATAAACGATATCAATTAGATAAACAATTATTAACACAATAAAAACAATAACCCCAATAACCAACAATAATTTCACAAAAATAGTCATAAAATGATTTTTTTAGGATCGAATATACCGTCAATCAAACCATAAAACACAAAACAAAACAGTATATTAACAACCATCTCCCAAGTAGCATTGTTGCACTTGTTATATTCTTGTGGTTATATCCTGGACTTAATTAAATGAGTGCTTATTTTTTACATAAGTAACCATCTAAGAAAAATAAAAATAAACATACAACATGTGTTAAGGGAGAATAAAATGCGCGCAAATTCTACATTAGCCAAAGCTATTCGCTTTGCGTTAATAGGCGGAGCTACTACAGCAGCTTTATCAACGTCAGCTGTATTTGCTGCTGAAGACGGTGCAAAAGTTGAACGTATTGCTGTAACAGGTTCTCGTATTCAAAGAACCAATTTAGAAACATCTACACCTATAACGATGTTTTCTGCAGCAGACATAGAAAAAACAGGTTTCTCTACCGTTTCTGAGTTTTTAAGAACAAATGCTGCCTCTGGTGGTTTTAATGAATCATCAACCTTAAGCCAAGCCGCAGGTGCTTCATCAATTGGTGTAAAAGGATTTGATTCCGACTATACACTTATTTTATTGAACGGCCGTCGCATCGCAAAAAATACTGCCGGGGGCATTTTTACAGATGTCAACCAAGTTCCAATGGCAGCTGTTGAGCGCATTGATATTTTAAATGATGGGGCCTCTGCAATTTACGGCTCCGATGCAGTTGCTGGTGTGATTAACATCATCACTAAAAAAGACTTTGATGGTGTCGCATTGAGTGCCAAGTATGGTGGTGCAACGGATAAGTGGGATGGTAATGAGTTATCAACATCTCTTGTAGCCGGAGCGAGTAATGATAAAACAAGTATCTTATTTTCAGCAGAACATTTCGCTCGAGATGTAATTAAAGCATCTGATCGTGAATTTGGCAGAACTGCATTTATTGATGGCCACGAAGGTGGTGAAGGAAGATCACCTTGGGGTATTCCTGGTTTCACAACAATTAACTCAGCTCTCGTTGACGGTAAGCGTTTAGATAATGCAGCTAAAGGTCAGGGAGAAGCCCCTTGGTCAAACTGTGCACCAGAAAATATATCTGGCACACGTTGCTTATATGACTTTGCATCCTTATATCAAATTCAGCCAGAGTCTGAGCGTCAATCAATCTTTACTAGCATTAATCATGAAATGAACGATGATCTGACTTTTAATGGCCAGTTCCGTTACACTCGGGCATACACTAAAACATCTAATGCGCCAGCTCCTGGACAAGTTGACGTATCCAATAGTCCATTTTTAGCCGATTTTCTTCGAAACGATCGCTACAAAGATGATCAAGAAAAAGCAGAAGAAATTATTCGTTTAGTTGAAGCCGGTGAAGCAACTGTTGCTGTTGGTCGTCGATATATTGATTTTCCTAACCGTGAAAAAGATAACACTAACGAGACGTTCGAAGCTGTTGGTGGTTTAAATTACAATATCGATGACAACTGGGGTCTCGACTTCGATATAGGTTTCTCACGCTTGACCAACCGCCAAATAGGCTCTGCGGGTCAATTGCTTGCTGCTGGTGTTTCTGAGGCATTTAATGATCCAAATTCTAAACTGAACCCATTCGTTGTTAATGATTGCAATTCAGCAGAACTCGCCTCTGTTTGTAAAGATCTGCAAGCTGCTATCCACCGCACAGGTGAATATACTGTGTCTTTCTCTTCCCTTGTTTTATCTGGTTTACTCCCAGGTATTGAATTACCTGGTGGTGAGATCGGCCTTGCAGCAGGCCTAGATATGCGTCAGGAAAAATACACCGACCGTTCAGACCCAGCATCAGTTAATGGTGAAGTCATCGGTGGTGCCGGTTCAAATGGTGGTGGTAAATTCGATAATTTTGCTGGTTTCGTAGAATTGTCATTACCAGTACTTGATAACCTAGAGGTGAGTCTTGCGGCTCGTCAAGACAAAGCTGACTGGGAATTAGCCGATGCGAGTGATACAACTTACTCAGCTAAAGCGTCTTATCGCCCAATTGATGACCTATTATTACGGGCATCCTACGGTACGGGTTTTAAAGCGCCAAACTTGAGTGATCTGTTCTTATCAACCTCATTTGGTGTGACTAAAGCCATTGATACAAAACTGTGTAATGCCGCAGGAAACGTTTCGAGCCATCCGGATTGTCAACGTATTGAGCTAAATTCAAAAAGTGGTGGTAACCCTGAGCTAACACCTGAAACATCAAAATCTTATAACTTTGGTGTTGTTTATCAATTCACCGATAGCCTATCACTTTCTGTTGATTTCTGGTCTCTGCAAATTGACGATGTAGTTGGCAGTTTAGCAATCCAAGAAATTCTGGATGAAGAAGCGAAAGGTAACTTAACAAACCTAGTTGTACGCAACTCTGAAGGCCGTCTAACTGACTCTAACAGAGACGGTTATGTTCAAACTAACAAACAAAACCTGACAGAGCAAAGTGCAACTGGCTTAAACTATGATCTTCAATATAGCAGCGAGTTCTCATTTGGTACTTTGAAGTCAAGCTTACAAGCAGAACAGTTCCTAAGCTATAAAACGCAATCTTCAGCAGTTCAACCTTTATGTGATGATATTGCTGATAATTCAATGCGTGACTATCGTATTAACGGCAGCATTTCATTAGAACAAAATGATTTTGTAACCTCACTTAATATGCGTTACCTCCCTGGTTACGAAATGTATGACAAACGGAACACGGGTAACAAATCTTGTCAGTTAGTCGGCTATTATGACGTCGGTGCAGAAGTTAATGCTGATGGTGATTTAGTTAACCCTGGTAGAAGCCAACATGTGGCAGCTTATGTTCAGTTTGACCTAACAACGGCTTACTATTTTGCTGACGACAATAAAGTTACATTAGGTATCCGTAACTTACTTGATAGACAGCCATCATTCAGCCAAGTTGATAAATGGCCATTCTATGATCAAAGCGTCTACGACAATATCGGCCGCTTCGTTTATCTACAATATGATGTGAAGTTCTAATCTCCCTTTAGGAAGATAAAAACGCTCAAGTAAAACGGCATCTTCGGATGCCGTTTTTTATCTAGTTAGCTAAATCCAAGATAGTGCGCGCCAATCACCAGCACGCTTGAGACTAACATCAGCAGCAACATAAAACGCCACACAAATTTCAACCAGTTGCCCCAGTCGACACGGCATACGCCAAGGGTGGCCATCAAAGACGCTGAGGTGGGCACTATGATATTGGTGAGACCATCACCCAATTGAAAGGCTAATACCGCCACTTGACGCGTCACGCCAACAATGTCAGAGAGTGGTGCCATCAGTGGCATAGTTAAGGCCGCCTGCCCTGACCCTGAGGTCACAAAAAAGTTGAATACGGATTGAAACAACAACATAAACCAGGCAGACAGTGCATCCGGCAGATGGCCAATCACTCCGCCAGCACTGTTGAGGATTGTATTGAGCACACTCGGCTCTGTGGGTGCCCCGCCGCCGAGCAGGAGTAAAATCCCTGAGGCACATCCCACTAAAAGTGCAGGTTCTAACATGGTTTTGGCGCCGTCTTTAAAACTCTGCGCCACCTTGTTAAGCGTCAAACCATTGAGTTTAAATACGCAACCAATTAAGCCAGCCACTATGCCCATAGTAAAAAACTGGCTGGCGATCTCAGGGATAAACCATGCCTTAGCGATCACGCCCCAAATCACCCACACCATAGTCATCACTAAGATAAGCAAGACTAAAAGGTCACCGAAGTTGAATCGGCTCTCAAGCGTTGCACTGGCATGATGTTCACGGAAATAAACATCGGACTGATAACTATGGGATAAACTCGGTTGCTGTTGAATTCGATGGGCATAACGCATAGTGAAAATAATGCCAAGCAAGGTGAAACCTAACCACATAGGCAAGCGAAACTCACTACCCGATAACACGGGAATACCTGCAATTCCCTGGGCAATTGCCACACTAAAGGGATTCATCCAAGAACTGGCAAAACCAATTTGGGTCGCCACATAGGTCACCATCACAGTGGTGATGCCGTCATAGCCCAAACGGATCATCAAAGGGGCTGTAACTCAGGCTCACCTGCCTTATCGAGCTGATAGGCAAAAGAATGGGGATCGACAACGGTTCTAGCTTTATCAACACCCTCGGCCAAATAGTGCACCTCTTGGGTTTGGAATGAACCTATGGGGATAAGATACGTCAGTAACCCTGCCATGAGTGCCACAAAAAAGATGATCACTAAGGTATCCGGCATCGGGAAGTTAACCGCTTGGGGGAGCATCGGGGATCCGCTGGCAGTCTTAGCTGCCCCTTTGGGCTGAGTTGTCATAAGTGCGCAATTTTTATCGTGAAATTGAAAGGCCGCACTATAAACTAAATTTCATAAAATCAACATCGACACCACTAACCAAGGACACAACAGGGGTTACAACACAATTAACAATAAAGAGTGAAGCAGCTCTAAAATCCGCATTCAAGATCATGCCTTTACTTGTAGGCACCTCGGCACAGTCTTAAAATCGTTGCCAACAAACCATCAATAAAATTGATGGTTTTCATTAGCGCATTTTTCAGTTAGGAGCCCATCACAACATGAAGTACTCACTCAAGCAAATTGCCGTTTTCGACGCTGTCGCCAGCCTTGAAAGTGTGAGTGCCGCCGCCAGAAAACTATCCATGACACAGTCCGCTGTCAGTATGTCCCTCGGCCAACTCGAAAGTCTGCTCGGTCGACCTCTCTTTATTCGTCAAGGAAATAGACTCACGCTAAGTCACTGGGGAAACTGGTTACGCCCTAAGGCAAGGCGATTATTGCAGGATGCCCAGCAGATCGAACTAGGTCTACATGAGCAGCATTTAATCAGTGGTAGATTTAAACTCTGTTCCAGCCAAACCGCAGCTGAGCATCTGCTCCCCGAGCTTATCAGCAAGATTGATACCGATTTCCCCGAATTACGCATCGAATTGATGGTAGAAAACAGTGATAGCGTTGTCGAAGGCTTACTGAACTACGAGTTCGATTTAGGGATCATCGAAGGTCGAAACGATGATAGTCGTCTCCATCAAGAACAATGGTTAGATGACCATTTAGTGGTCATCGCTTCACCCCATCATCCCTATGCCCGCTACGAAAGCACCAGCTTGTCGCAACTTGAACAGGCAAAATGGGTACTCAGGGAACAAGGTGCGGGGACGCGGCGCATTTTCGATGGTGCCATTCATGGGGTCATTGAAAAATTAAATGTCTGGAAAGAATACGAACATGTCCCACTACTCAAGGCCTTAGTTAAAAATGGTCCCTATTTAAGCAGCCTTCCCTTCTTAGATGTTGAAAAGGATGTGGCTAATGGTGAACTGGTTATTCTGTCAACGCCGCAACTGAATATGAAACGGCATTTAGCTTTTATATGGCGAACTGACGCGGGTGAGAACCCATTACGGGACTGCGTTATCACGGAAGCGAGACGTTTAATCCGGCACAGACAAACGCTGATTAAGCGTTAAACAGCAATATCCCGGCATTGCCATAACAATGTGGGGATTGGTACTACACACTAGTTTATTAGCAGTTTTAAATTGTAGCTCACTTTATAGGGCGAGCAGGGTATCGGTAAGCAGGCCCTCTGCGTCAGGGATGGCGCAGTGGAGCCCTCAGGGAAGAGTTAATGGCGTGCCTGCGTGCGATATCCTGCGATCTAGCATAATTAGGAACAGTTAGTTAGTCATAAAATGCCTCACACACTACTTTGGCGATTTGCTCTCGGTTTATCATGCCGCATAACTGACCCTGCGTTATCACAGGGTATGCACTAGGCCGATTAGAGGATGCATGGCGTAACCGCTCCTCGTAGCTTTGGTAGCTACTTGCGAGCATCAATCCCGTATCCGTCACAGGGAATAATGTCTGGCGATCGACAACCATCAATTCAATTAAGCCATCGAGGGGATCCTGAGGGGAGACAGTTAACACTTCGGTTTGCATTAAGTCCCCGACTTTATCGGGGACACCCCGGGTAAATTCCTGCGCCCAAAGGCTACGCAGTAAATCCTGTTGTGAAATAAATCCCACCAGAGCGTGTTTATTATCGATAACAGGTGCACAACGGACTTGGGCCTCACTCAACACCTTCAATCCGAAATACACAGACTGATCGGCATTCAGGGTGATAGGCGCAGGGTCCATCACATCACTCACGCGCATCTTAGGGATAGATTTTGAAGCCACTTTTGCATTTAACATAATAGGTTGTTCTCCAGTTGATACAGTTTGAATATAAGGCTCAAAGACATTGGCTGGCTGACACTGGGCCGACATAGCCGAACATGACACAGGGCAAGTCATCGCAGGTGGCGCCAGGGGATTAACAAGGGTTAACTTAGGCTGAGAATGGTCAATATTATGGGGGTGCGCTCCCTGCGCTCGTTCAATCCACCAGTAACCCAATCCCACAAAAATCCCACCCCCAACAATGTTGCCAAGGGTGACGGGTATAAGATTATTGAAAATAAAGTGACTGGCAGTTAATTCATTGAATTGAGAGGCTTCGACACCAATCGAAGTGAAAAATGTCGATTCGGCAAAGGTGTGAATAGCGATGCCTAAAGGCACCATAAACAAGTTAGCAATACTGTGTTCAAAGCCACTACTGACAAACATGGCCACGGGTAACATCAATAAAATCGCTTTCGTTAAAGCATCACGACTGGCAAAGGTCATCCATACCCCTAAGCACACCAGCATGTTACAGAGGATGCCTAAGCTAAATGCCTGCATCCAACTATGGTGTAATTTATGCTGGGCAATCGTTAAGGCATTAAGCCCCCATAATCCCCCATCGAGCCGATACATGCGGGCTGACATAATCAACAACAACATCACCATAGCACCGAGCAAATTACCTAAATACACCCGCCCCCAACACAGGGCCAACTGCTTACTAGTGACCCTCTTCTGCGCCCAAGCGACAGAACTCAGCACTGTGCTAGTAAATAGCTCTCCACCACAGATCACCACCAGCATTAACCCTAAGCTAAATGCCAGCCCTCCCGCTAAGCGTACTAACCCCCACGGACTTCCCGCAGCCCCAGTGGTTACCGTGATATAGAACACAAAGGCCAAAGCAATAAAGATACCGGCAAATGCGGCTTGACCTAAGGATTGCCACACCGATTTAACCACCTTACTCTGTCCATAATGTTCCGCTTGTTGATAGAGACTCGGCTTATCGGCATCACTCCTTCCACCTTGGCCCTGAGTCGATACTAATGCTGAGTTTAAGTCCTGTGAGCTTAAGTGCCGTGGTGCCCCCATACGAGCATCATATTGTGATGCTTTCATGCTATTGCGCCCCAACGTCGAATAATGTCCTAACAAATCCCGTACACAACATAAGTTTCTCCAGTAATTTCATTGCTCTGTGAATTGTTCACTCAAACAATACGCTGAAGAATCGCTCAATAAAATTGGATAATAATGATGGCACCCATCAGAAATACTGATAGATAGTCATATCATAAAAACACATGTTAATCATTAAACCAAAAACCAACATATGACTTATTCAATTGTTTTAAAAGGATTTAATTTTAAATTAAACAATAAGGACTACAGAGTCGTATCAAATAACACTCTGAGTAAAGGTGGGTGAATCTATTACCCCTTCATCTCGCGCAATGTCAAAGGAGGGGGAAGCTGTGAAAAACCCCCATTATCAGCCCAACTGATAGACCAAAGTCCTTACTCAATCGAGCTTACAACTTTAGTGATACCTCACACTTATCCCAGCAAACATAGCGATCTAACACACGTTAGCGCGTCACTTTTCAAAACAACTCCCGTTTTCGCATCGTTTCGTAGGGCGACAACACAAAATGGCTCATAAATGTGATCAATAGGTAACGCAATATGCGTGCCTAAGCGTCAACTTTTCTTATTCATCAACCTAAGTTGTTAAGTGCCTCCCAATTCACTCACACAGCTATTTCAGATTTATTGATACCTAGTGATGGGACTAGGCTCCTATGTTAATATTTATTGGGTAAATTGGTCTTACCAATTTTGACGATGTGAAATTCGATACTATGGGGACAGTGTTCAGCACTATTGGCCCACATCGACGATAAAAAAGTGGCGATTCCTCACTTGCAAGCATGCAGGAAAGGTCTTTGTCGACACCATGAAACACGCTCAGTTTTCATCAAATGATGAATCACAATGTTCTTTTCGGAGAATGAGAAACTATGTCTGAAACAGTCAATAAAACAGAAAGTGAAGCCCCAGAGCGCACCTACAGAGAGCTGCACCGCCCAGCGTCTCAGTTTGTCTCTCGAGAAGCCTATTTAGAGCATGAACTTAAAATCATGAAGCCCAGGCGCTGGGGATTAAATTTACCGGGTCGTGATTTTCGTTTTGAGTGGGAAGATCTCGTCCCAGCACTCGCGGGAACCATTGGGATCACTGTGATGTATTCAGCGGTGATGGCCGCATGGGCGGCGGGACTCACTGAGCGTTGGGAGCACATCAACTTAGGCGCAGAGTTTGCCATCCAAGTTGTGCGCGTCGAAATGCTTATCCCTGCTTTACTCTTTTGTATCATTAGCTCAGGTTTTATCAATCCTCGCGCCAACTTAGGTGGTAACCATGGCCCGATGATCCCCTTGATTGGTGCCATCGCTTTAGCGGGTGCGCATCCCCTTGCCCTCGCTATTCTGATTGGTATTTTCGGCCTAATTCTCAGTTACTTTAAGGGAGGATCACGGCTCGTTAACCTGACAAGTAGTGGGGTGGCGGGGGGATTATTAGTCTTCCTCGGTTTTATGGGGGCTAAAAGCCAAATCGGCTCACTCTTCGAATGGTCTAGTGGCCTACAGGCAAAACACAGCCTTGATTATTCATTAGGTTATGTGGCGTTTGCTATCTTGCTGGTCAATGTCATTTTATATGCTTACCTCGCAAAAGTCGGCAAGCGCTGGCTTGCCATTCCACTGTGTTCAATCACAGCCATTGCCTTAGCCTTTGGCCTAGGAGCCGGGCTTGACCTTAAATTTGTTACCGAACCAGGGATCCCTAATCTAAACCCAGTTTATTGGTGGGGTTCTACCGAGCACGGATGGCAGTTAGGTTTACCTAATATGGCACATTTTATTGCTTCGCTACCCTTTGCCATCCTAGCGGTTGCCATGTGGTCACCTGACTTTTTAGGTCACCGTATTTTCCAAGAATTGAATTACCCTAAAGGCGCTGAAAAAGTATTAATGGATGTCGATGACACTATGACAACTTGCTCACTACGCCAAATGGTAGGAACCGCAGTGGGTGGAGGTAACATAACCTCTTCATGGGGCACCTATATGATCCCAGCTGCCATCGCAAAACGTCCTATTCCTGCGGGGGCCATTTTGCTTGGCAGCCTATGTATCATAGTGGCCATCATTGGCTATCCAATGGATGTGACCGTCTGGCGCCCTGTGATGTCTATCGCCCTATTAGTAGGCGTGTTTTTACCCCTGCTAGAAGCGGGTCTACAAATGGTCAAAGATAACCTCAGTAGCCAAGCTGCGGGGATCTGTATTTTTGCCTCCTTCGTAGCCAACCCAGTACTGGCATGGGCACTCACCATGTTATTAGATAACAATGGCCTTATCGGCGATAAAGAGCGTCCAAAGACATTGTCATTTGCCGACCGTATCGTTATTCCAGGACTGGCATTTGTGATTTGTCTTGCCGCTATGCTCGCCGTTGGGATGATCGAAGGCATACCTGCACTTCTATAATCCTATGGGTGGAGGGCCAACTTTGAGTGGCTCTCCACTTGATAACCAGCTTCAATTACGTTGTTTGGTGGTTTTTTCCCTTTTTTCACTTTGCATTAACCGACAATTTGATGCGATGCAATCGAAACTTAAGGGGATAAATGCTACCTCGGTAACAAATTTGGCATGAAGTATTGGCAAACTGACCTGATAAGGGTGCAGACGCGCAAGAGCTATGTTAATATTTTCATGGACAATTGGTCTTACCAATTTATTAATGTTTTACGTATAGCCGATAATCGAACTACGCGAACATTTGCCATCTTATCGGATATCAATAAACAGCATTTTTGAAGTACCTCACTTCAAAGCACAGTTCCCATCATAGGGCGTCATCATGAAGGGAGCTTTATTCAGGAATTAGCTATTGGCTTTTACTCGCATCACAGAGTGCTTAACGCCAATAACCTTTATCTCAACTAGAAGGTATTAGTACGATGACCGACAAAACTGAACTGTTTGCCAACGCGTGGGAAGGTTTTACTCCTGGTGATTGGAAATCCGAAGTCAATGTGCGTGACTTTATCCAACAAAACTACGCTCCCTATGAAGGCGACGAATCATTTCTAGCCGGTGCCACCGAAGCGACCACAAAATTGTGGGACAAAGTCATGGATGGCATTAAACAGGAAAACCGCACCCACGCCCCTGTGGATTTCGATACTAAGATGGTGTCCACCATCACCTCCCACGATGCAGGCTATATCAATAAAGATTTAGAAACTATCGTTGGTTTACAAACGGATGCGCCGCTAAAACGCGCTATGTTACCCAACGGTGGTATTCGTATGGTGGAAAGCTCCTGCGCCGCCTACGATCGCGTGCTCGACGAAGACGTTAAATACATCTATTCAGAACTGCGTAAAACCCATAACCAAGGTGTATTCGATGTTTACACGCCAGAGATTATGGCTTGCCGTAAATCAGGTGTATTAACCGGTTTACCCGATGCCTATGGCCGTGGTCGTATCATTGGTGACTATCGCCGTGTTGCACTCTATGGCATCGATTATCTGATGAAAGATAAATTCGCCCAATTTGGCTCACTGCAGGCGCAGTTTGAAGCGGGTGAAGATTTATCTAACGTTATCCAATTACGTGAAGAAATTGCCGAGCAACACCGTGCACTAGGCCAAATGAAGAAAATGGCAGCCAAATATGGTTGCGATATTTCTCGCCCAGCGACCACTGCCCAAGAAGCGATCCAATGGACTTACTTCGGTTACTTAGCCGCAGTGAAGAGTCAAAATGGCGCGGCGATGTCATTGGGACGTACCTCTTCATTCCTCGATATCTATATCGAGCGCGATCTGAAAAATGGCACGCTAACTGAGCAACAAGCCCAGGAGATGATTGACCATTTCGTGATGAAACTGCGTATGGTGCGCTTCCTACGTACCCCTGAATACGATGAGTTGTTCTCCGGCGACCCTATTTGGGCGACCGAATCCATCGGCGGTATGGGCTTAGATGGCCGCACCTTAGTGACCAAATCTAGCTTCCGCTTCTTAAACACTTTATACACTATGGGCCCAAGCCCTGAGCCAAACATCACTGTGCTCTGGTCTGACAAACTGCCTGTAGGCTTTAAAAAGTACTGTGCTAAGGTTTCAATCGACACCAGCTCTATCCAGTACGAAAACGATGACTTAATGCGTCCAGATTTCCAATCAGACGATTACGCTATCGCCTGTTGTGTGAGCCCTATGGTTGTGGGTAAGCACATGCAATTCTTCGGTGCTCGCGCTAACCTCGCCAAAACCATGCTGTACGCAATTAACGGTGGCGTGGACGAAAAACTGAAAATCCAAATCGCCCCAAAAGCTGACCCCATCACAGATGAAGTGCTCAACTTTGACGATGTGATGACTCGCTTAGACGGTTTAATGGATTGGTTAGCGACCCAATATGTCACTGCTCTGAACTCAATCCACTACATGCACGACAAGTACTCCTACGAAGCGGCGTTAATGGCACTGCACGACAGAGATGTGCGTCGTACTATGGCCTGTGGTATCGCGGGTTTATCTATCGCAGCCGACTCACTGTCAGCGATCAAATTCGCCACAGTCAAACCTGTGCGAGATGAGAACGGCATCGCCGTCGACTTTGAGATCAGTGGTGACTATCCAAAATTTGGTAACAACGACCCACGTGTTGACGATATCGCCTGTGATTTAGTCGAGCGTTTTATGGCGAAAATTCGCGACCGTAAAATGTACCGCAATGCGATCCCAACCCAGTCAATTCTCACCATCACCTCAAACGTAGTTTATGGTAAGAAAACCGGTAACACACCGGACGGTCGCCGCTCAGGTGCGCCATTTGCACCGGGTGCAAACCCTATGCATGGCCGCGATGAAAAAGGCGCAATCGCCTCATTAACCTCTGTGGCTAAACTGCCATTTGCCCATGCTCAGGACGGTATCTCTTATACCTTCTCTATCGTGCCAAATGCGCTGGGTAAAGACGAAGATGGTCGCCGCACCAACTTAGCCGCACTGATGGACGGTTATTTTGCCCATAACGAAGGACATGAAGGTGGTCAACACTTGAACGTCAACGTGATGAACCGCGAAATGCTTGAGGATGCCGTGGTCAACCCAGACAAGTATCCACAGCTGACCATTCGTGTGTCTGGCTACGCAGTGCGCTTCAACTCACTGACGCCAGAACAACAGCAAGATGTGATCACGCGTACATTCACTAAAGGTCTGTAAGCTAAATTAGGTAAGGCTGTAGTACAATATGCTACAGCCTCACTTACTTAAACAGGAGTCACAATGGCAGTTACCGGTCGGATCCACTCGGTGGAATCCTTTGGCACAGTAGATGGTCCAGGCATACGGTTTATCACCTTTATGCAAGGCTGTTTAATGCGCTGCCAATATTGCCACAACCGTGACACTTGGGATCTTGATGGTGGCAAAGAAGTACAGGTCGAAGAGTTAATGAGTCAAATCATCAGCTATCGGCCTTTTCTCGATGCCAGTAATGGTGGCGTCACCGCCAGCGGTGGTGAAGCCATTTTACAGGCCGAATTCGTCGCTGAATTATTTAAAGCCTGTAAAAAAGAAGGCATTCACACTTGCTTAGATACCAATGGTTTTGTGCGTAAGTACACGCCCATCATCGACGAGTTACTGGACCATACCGATTTAGTCCTGCTCGATATCAAGCAAATGAATGACGACAAACATATAGAGTTAACTAAGGTCAGTAACCACAGAACACTACAATTTGCCGAGTATCTCGCCAAACGCAATCAAGCAACGTGGATACGTTATGTGGTGGTGGGTGGATTTACCGATGATGAGGCCTCAGCATTACAGCTAGCCGAGTTTATCAAACCGATGAAAAACGTTGAAAAGGTGGAATTACTGCCCTACCACGAGCTAGGTAAACACAAATGGGAAGCGATGGGAGAAACCTATCAACTCGATGGCGTTACGCCGCCGAGTCGCGAAACCATGGAAAAAATTAAAGCCGTATTTAGCTCCCTGGGCATTAACGCTGTGTACTAAGACGCCAAGGGAGTCTTAAAGCTCTTCCCAATAACTGGCATCTAAGCGTTCAAAGGCTATTTTTAAGATAAACGCCATATCGAGGTAGCAGGCTTTAGCACCTAAGGTATGACAATGAATGCCCATGGCAGACAATTTCGCACTCAACTGATTACTCCAGTCGAATAGCGATAAAGGTAATGGATGGCGAGCACGCCAACCCAACCACAATAAACCCTGTATAGGCAGGCTAATAAAGAATAACGCGATAGTGAGTGCTTGGGGCAAAAATGCCCAGCCGTGAAGATATAACTGGCTCACACTCGCAAAAATCGCCAGCACTGGCATTACCAGAATGGCAAGCTGAGTGGCACGTACCACCCGATACTCAGGAAAATACAAACCCAGTTGTCTAACCATAGGCCACGTCTTCATATAACGACGACCGTCCCCTAAGGTTTTGAGAATATCAATACTCAATTTTAGACACCTACTACAATGGAACACTGCTTTTACCATAGCACAATCTGGCACTTTGCCCCAAGACTGTGACGGCAAATACTAGTGAGTTCCAAGATTTTTGAATCGTTAACTTAAACACAATGGCAAAAGGCTTACACATGTCTAATAAACTGGTTTTAGTACTCAATTGCGGTAGTTCATCACTCAAATTTGCCATCATTGACGCGCAAACAGGTGACGATCAGATCTCTGGCCTAGCCGAGTGTTTTGGCTTAGAGGATTCACGCATTAAATGGAAAATCAATGGCGAAAAGCATGAGTCCTCCTTAGGCGCTTTCACAGCTCACCGTGAAGCCGTTGAATTTATCGTTAATAAAATCCTTGCTGGCCAGCCAGAGCTAGCGGCACAAATTCAAGCCGTTGGTCACCGTATCGTTCACGGCGGTGAAAAGTTCACCCGCTCTGTGATCATCGACGAACATGTGATCAAAGGCATTGAAGAATGTTCATCACTGGCGCCACTGCATAATCCTGCTCATCTTATCGGTATTCGCGCCGCCATCGCTTCTTTCCCGAAACTCCCCCAAGTGGCAGTATTCGATACCGCATTCCATCAAAGTATGCCGGAGCGCGCCTACGTTTATGCCCTGCCATACAAGTTATACCGTGAGCACGGGATCCGCCGTTACGGCATGCATGGCACTAGCCATTTATTCGTTAGCCGTGAAGCGGCGAAAATGCTCAACAAGCCCTTAGCCGAAACCAATGTGATCTGCGCTCATTTAGGTAATGGCGCCTCAGTCACCGCGGTAAAAGGCGGCAAAAGTGTCGACACTTCAATGGGGCTGACGCCACTCGAAGGTTTAGTGATGGGCACGCGCTGCGGCGATATAGATCCATCCATTATTTATCACTTAGTTCATCAATTAGGTTACACCCTAGAAGAAGTGAACAACATGATGAACAAGCAGAGTGGCTTGCTGGGGATTTCTGAACTGACTAACGATTGCCGCGGCATCGAAGAAGGTTACGCCGACGGCCATAAAGGTGCGACCTTGGCCCTAGAGATCTTCTGCTACCGTTTAGCTAAGTACATCGCCTCTTACACTGTGCCACTCGGCCGTTTAGATGCAGTCGTCTTCACTGGCGGCATTGGTGAAAACTCAGAACTCATTCGTGAAAAAGTACTCAGCATGCTGGAAATCTTCAATTTCCATGTAGACAGTGAGCGCAACAAGGCGGCTCGTTTCGGTAAGAAAGGTATCATCACTCAGGATAACAGTACTGTGGCCATGGTGATCCCGACGAATGAAGAGTGGGTTATCGCCGAAGACTCCATTAAACTTATCACCAAATAATAAGATGATCTAAGCCGTTTGTTCACTCAAACGGCTTTATTGTTAGCGACCTACAGTTAGCCCATTTACAAGCAATTTCGCAGATATTTATCTGCCAAAAACCATCGAACTTAGAGGTTTTTATGTCCCGAAATATTATGTTAATTCCTATAGGCACAGGTGTTGGCCTGACCTCACTAAGCCTTGGAATGGTGCGTGCCTTAGAGCGTCATGGGGTTAAAGTGCAATTCTTTAAACCCATTTCCCAGCTGCGCCCCAATGACAGCGGCCCAGAACGCTCGACCACCATTTTAAGTAAGTCGCCCACGGTTAATCCGTTAGAGCCCTTCGATATGGCCCATGCGGAAGCCTTAATTCGTGCCGATCAAACCGATGTGTTGATGGAACAAATCATTGCTCGAGCCTCGGAATGTGCCAGCAATACTGAAACCCTCATAGTCGAAGGTTTAGTCCCTACCCGTAATCATCCCTTCGCGGACGATGTGAACTACGCCATCGCCAAAGCCATGGATGCGGATGTGATCTTTATTGCCACGCCGGGCAGCGACACCCCGACAGGCCTAATGAATCGCCTCGAAATCGCCTACAATTCTTGGGGGGGTAAAAAGAACAAACGCTTAATTGGCGCTGTGATCAACAAAATTGGTGCCCCAGTGGACGACGAAGGTCGTGCACGCCCCGATTTATCGGAAGTGTTTGATCACCAAGCGGTTCAGCGTTCCGATGCCGCCAGCATGTTCCAGCTACCGGGTAAAAGCCCGCTGCGGATCTTAGGTAGCGTGCCCTACAATCTCGATTTAGTTGCCCCCCGAGCCTCAGATCTTGCCAAGCATTTACGCGCACGTATTCTGAATGCCGGTGAAATGCACACCCGCCGTCTACGTAAAGTGACCTTCTGCGCGCGCAGCTTGCCTAATATGGTCAACCATATTAAGACAGATTCTTTGCTGGTGACCTCAGGCGATCGCTCCGATGTGATTGTGTCAGCATGTCTTGCCGCCATGAACGGCGTGAAAATTGGCGCCCTGCTCCTGACTGGAAGCTATGAGCCAGAGTCAGAAATCCTTAAGCTCTGTGAACAAGCCTTCGAGACAGGCCTACCTGTATTTTTAATTGATACAAACACTTGGCAGACTTCGTTAAATATCCAACGTTTCGACCATGAAGTCCCCGTCGATGACGCTGTGCGTATCGATTTAGTGCAGGATTATGTAGCCAGCCATATTGACCAAACCTGGATTGAGAGCGTGACCAAAAACTCGCCCCGTGAGCATCGCCTGTCACCACCGGCATTTCGTTACAAGCTCACCGAGCTGGCGCGCGCAGCACACAAAACCGTGGTGCTGCCTGAGGGTGATGAACCACGTACCATTAGAGCGGCAGCCATTTGTGCCGAGCGCGGTATCGCACGTTGTGTCCTTTTAGGTAAAAAAGATGAAATCCTGCGTATCGCCGCACAGCAAGATGTCGTACTGGGCGAAGGCGTGGTGATTATCGATCCCGAAGAAGTGCGCGATCGTTATGTCGAACCTATGCTAGATCTACGTCGTAGCAAAGGTCTGACCGAAGTCGTTGCCAAAGAACAGTTAGAAGACAACATGGTGCTAGGCACTATGATGCTGGCGCAAAATGAAGTCGACGGTATCGTCTCTGGCGCCGTTAACACTACGGCCAATACGATTCGTCCACCGCTGCAACTGATTAAAACCGCACCGGGTTCAAGCTTAGTCTCATCCATCTTCTTTATGTTAATGCCAGACCAAGTGTTAGTTTACGGTGACTGCGCGATTAACCCCGATCCCAATGCCGAGCAGTTGGCTGATATCGCCATTCAATCGGCAGAGTCTGCAAAAGCCTTCGGCATCGAGCCAAGAGTGGCGATGATCAGCTACTCAACGGGTAATTCTGGTACGGGTTCTGATGTGGATAAAGTGCGTGAAGCGACTCGCATCGCCAAGGAAAAACGCCCAGATCTGATTATCGATGGTCCATTGCAATACGATGCGGCAGTCATGCCAAACGTCGCCCGCTCCAAGGCGCCCGATAGCCCAGTCGCAGGTCAAGCAACGGTATTCGTGTTCCCAGATCTCAATACAGGTAACACCACATACAAAGCCGTACAACGAAGTGCCGATCTTATCAGTATCGGCCCAATGCTGCAGGGAATGCGTAAGCCTGTGAATGACTTATCCCGTGGCGCGTTAGTCGATGACATAGTCTACACCATAGCATTAACGGCTATTCAAGCTTCGCAAAATGATGCCACTAAAGGTTAACCAGAGATTTGAACACTAATTAACCTAAAACAGCACCGGCAAATGTCGGTGCTTTTTTATATAGACTTTTGAATAAACCTTAACAGCATACCCACGAATGGGGCAGAATGAAAAACTAAGAAATGCTCCTTTAACGAAGCAAATAGCTATTAAATAGCACTAAGCATTGTGAATAGAGTTGGTGATTCGATGAAAATATCCACAAGTAAATCGAGATTTTGGTGGGAAATAGAAAAACGTCACTTTTTAACCAGCAGATAAAGCAAGACAATATCAGTGAGTTACAAAGTATCACTGAAGTCTTCAACATAGTTTTCCACAGATTCTGTGGATAACCTTTAGGGCTTATCCCTTAGTATATGCCACAGTGTCCTCCCCTCAGTCAACCCATTTTGACTCTTCTGCTAAATTATTACAAAACTTGAACATGGGCGCTAAAATCGCGATACTTAACAACAAATTCCTATAACTAAAAGCTATGCGAACCTTATTTCTTCTCTCTTTCTTATTTCTGTTTGGTTGCGGCGATCCCGGTAAGGATCAGCATACGCTAACCCCTGAAGAAGTCAGTCTTGGTTTTTTTCACGCTATCTATGTCGATCGTGATGTCGAAAAGGCGAAGCAGTACGTTAATGACCCACTTAAAGAAGTGCTCACCCATTACTATATTGCTGCGGCGGTGCAGCGTAATATGCTCAGCCTCTCTATGACCAATGTCGAAATGGAGATTGACGACATTGATATCGACTTTTTCCGTAAATTTACTAAAGACGTTATTGTCGTGATTAAAATGAAGGGACTCAAAGGGGGGCAGCCTTGGATAGACGACCGAACGATTCGCCTGCATAAAATCGGTAATCAGTGGATCATTGTTGAGATCATGCCCGAAAAGCGCAAAGTCAATGGTTAAGGCGTCCCCTCATTGGTCAAAGGTGCAAACTAGCCCCTTTGTAATGCCGCTACACATTCACGCAGCTAATCCAGAATAGGTAAAAAAATAGCAACCCTAGGGTTGCTATCTCAATATGCTTGTTTTGTTATTTCTGACTCATAATTACCGTCAGCCTAACACTCAATTTAGGCTTGGCTCACTTCTTCTTCGCTTTCAGCAGGTAAAGACGTCAGTACATCGTCTTTTACTTGGTAATAAGCATTTTCGTATTCATGAACTTCCATAACAACTCCTGCTCGATTTTGTAAGGTCGCAAAGGCATGCCGTTCTATGCTGACATTTTGCCCATGGGGAAAGGGATTTCCGTGGCCGAGAGTATATCAAAGCCCAACGCATAATTACAGAAAACTTTCAGTTTCGTTTAGTTGAAATCGATAAAAACACTCGCACAAGGCATTTTAAGTCGAAATCGAGAATGAATTTATGAAAGTCTTTCAACAGGCATTCCCAAGTCAATATGCATTTACGCTATTAACAGCGCTGGCTTACAAATAAAGAATCTTGGGAAAATGTGCACCAGCTGCTATCAATTAACTCATGATGCGAGTAGGAGGCAGACATGAACACACTCATTGAACTTGAAGCCACTAAACTAACGACATTGTTTAGCCACGGCGATGTATTAGGGATCCGCATGTTTATGGAGCATATGAATATCCCATTAGATGTCCAGGATAGACTTTATGATGAAATTTCAGCACTCAAACATCTAGACCAAAATCAGGTGAGTCAAGTGATTGAAACTTTTGGCCAATCACTGTTGTCGGAACGACTAAGCTACTAAGCACTTAATCAATAATTGGCTAAGTGGCTGACTTGCCAAGCCCCATCTTTTGTCACATATAACTAAGGCCAGTCTAACTGGCCTTTAGGTTTAGCGGTGGTAAGCTGTGCCCAATCAAATTATCTCTTTCCCCTTTAGTCGATAACGTAACACTTTCAGTGATTTCTCCTCGAACACATCGATAAATGCAGCGGGATTGGCCAGTCTTTCGATATATTCTAGGGCTGGAGCGGCCTCTTCAACCTGCTGGCGCAGGAAATGAGTATCGAGTTCAGGGGCATTTAAGCAAAGCAGCACTTCACCATTATCGGCAAGTAACTCGGGTAAACGGCGAATAAGACGCACATAGTCCTTGGTCGCCACAAAACTGCCCTTTTGATTACTAGGAGGATCGGCAACGATAATCCCATAGGGGCCGAGTTTTTTCAGTTTTCCCCATGACTTAAAGATATCGTGACCCAAAAAACGCGCTCCAGCACTAAAACCGTTGAGCAAATGGTTTTGCTTACCGATAGCCAACGCCCCTTTGCTCATATCCATATTAACCACTTCATCGGCACCACCTTGCAGCGCCGCAACGGAAAAACCACAGGTATAGGCAAATAAATTCAGCACTTTCTTATGGCGCGCACTCTCCCTCACCCACTGACGACCATTGGCCATATCGAGGAATAGTCCGTGGTTCTGACCACGCATCAAATGCACTTGGAAACGGGCGCCATTCTCACTCACCACATGGGGTTCAGGAACCTCACCCTCCAGCAATTGGCAAAATGTCTCGCCTGCACTGCGGTACTGATACACAAGGTTTAACGGGGTTGAAGGATGCAGCGCTTGCCAACGCGCAGCAATGGCTCGATGGCAAACCGATAAATCCACCTCTTCCAGTGGAGTAAAACTGGTTAATAACAATACTGGCGCAAACCAATCCAAACACAAATGTTCACTGCCGACATAATGTCCACCGCGACCATGGAATAGCCGCACTGCATCTTCACCTAGTTCAATTGACGCCAGTGCTTGTATAAAACTTTGCATTATCTACTACTTAATCTCTGTTGAATGGGTGTCGTTTTTTTCACTAACGGGAGTGACTGTACTAAGGTTAGGTGCGAGCTTATCTTCCACATCATCCGATAATAGGATCGCTAACCAGCCGCCACTTTTACTCGATTCTAGGGCAATTTTGACCACCATAGTCAATGGCACTGAAAGCAGCATACCCACAGATCCAAGTAGCCAGCCCCAAAAAATTAACGATAGAAACACCACTAAGGTGGAAAGCCCTAGGCCACGCCCCATAAATTTAGGTTCGACCACATTGCCCATCACCATATTCGCCCCTAGATACAAAAGGGCTGTGCCCCCAGCCTCCGCAGGGCCCAATTGGACAAAGGCCAACAAGACCGCAGGAATAGCCGCAATAATCGAACCTATGTTGGGGATATAGTTGAATAAAAAGGCGATAACCGCCCATAGCAGCGCATAGTCCACCCCAATAAAGGTTAATCCTATGCCCACTATGATCCCCGTAGCGAGACTGACTAAGGTTTTAATCACCATATATTGGTTAACCGATTGCAAGAAGCGATCTATCTGTTTTAACCGCATATCGGGATCGTCCAGTGCCAAATGCAGTTTTTTCGGTAACGACTGAGCTTCGAACAACATAAACACAATAGTGAGAATGATCAGGAATAAGTTGGCCATAACATTGCCCACACCAGAGAGCATATTGGTGGTCATAGACAAAGCCATGCCAGGGTCGAAATAGGCTAAAAACTGATCCTTAGATATCTGGATATTTAAGGCATGTAACTTACTTAATATCCAAGCAAATTGCTCGACTAACTGCACGCGATAGTAAGGTAATTGCTTGGAAAACTCATTGATTGAGCTGCCGACAAGGGAAGCTAACCACAGCCCCATCAACACAATAAAGCACATCAGCAGGATCACGGCTAACCATTTAGGCACGCGGTATTTGGTCATTTGGCCAATGGCAGGATTACAGATCACAGCAATAAAACTCGATAGCACAAAGGGCACGACGATTGGACTCGCGGCCTTTATCCCTGCCAAAATAATCACTACAAAGGCCATTACCGCAAAACCGCGATAGGCTGCAGAGGGCACATTAGCTCGCGTCATTTATTAAAAATCCTTCTTGATCTTAGATAAAATTGTTAGGCTAGCGCGAGAAAAATGATTATCTCATGCACCTAAGACTTAAATAGCAAACTATCATTATGAAACCAGAAACCGCGATTATACGCATTAAAAACTTAAGACTTCGCACTTTTATCGGTATAAAAGAAGATGAAATTCAAAATAGGCAGGATGTGATAGTCAATGTCATCATCCATTATTGTGCCGAACATGCCCGTAACAGTGATAATGTTGAAGATGCGCTCAATTACCGCACTATTACCAAAAAAATGATTGAGTTAATTGAGAACAACCGTTTCTCATTACTCGAAAATCTCACCAGTCAAACCTTAGCTATCGCCAGTGAACATCCTTGGGTGGAGTTTGCCAGTGTCGAAATCGACAAACCCCATGCCCTACGCTTTGCCGATTCTGTCTCTATGGAGTTGTGTTATCAAAAATAATCCCACTAAAAATCTCCAAACTCAGTGATCGCTTCACGCCGTATTTCGGTATATATACCCAGACAACCTGAAGATGCAGGATTCAGCAAACCGATAAGAGAGGTTCCATGAATATACTGATCACTGGCGCAAGCGGATTTATTGGCAGCCAACTGGCAACCCTGTTGGCCAGCGAGCACCAACTGACCATATTGTCACGCCATCCCACTAAGGCTCGACAGTTGCTGAGCGCTAGCCACCAATACCTTACCAGCCTCAATGATATTGACGATTTAAATCACTTCGATGCGGTAGTGAATTTAGCGGGTGAACCTATCGTTGCTAAACGCTGGAGCAAGCGTCAAAAACAAGAGATTTGTGCCAGTCGCTGGAATATCACCGCAAGGCTGAGTCAACTGATAAAACAAAGCACAACCCCACCTAAGGTCATGGTGAGTGGCTCAGCCATCGGTTTTTATGGTCGTCAGGGCGAGCAACGCTTAGATGAGACTAGTCAACCCCACATTGAGTTCAGCCATGAGATTTGCAGCACATGGGAACAGTTAGCCCTGGACGCCGCATCGGATAAAACCCGCGTCTGTATTATCCGTATAGGAATAGTGCTCGGCCAAGGTGGAGCCCTTGCTAAAATGTTACCCCCCTTCAAACTCGGCCTCGGAGGCCCCATAGGTCATGGCCGCCAAGGGATGAGCTGGATACATCTTGATGATGTTATTGCACTTATCGACTTTCTACTCAATCGGGAAAATTGCCAGGGGATATTCAATGCTACAGCTCCCAATCCCGTAAGCAACGGTGAATTTGCCAAGACCTTAGGTAAAGTACTTAACCGCCCAGCCCTGATCACAACCCCACCACTGGCGCTGCGACTCGCTATGGGGGAAATGTCAGAACTCCTGACCGAGGGCCAGTTTGTAATACCTAAACGGGCACTCGAAGCGGGTTTTACATTTAAATACAGCGAACTTGAAACGGCATTAACGGATATTGTTGCAAGTTAAGTAAACTAACTCCCCTAGCTGAAAATAATTAAGGCTAGAACGCGCGCATTAAGCGTTCGGCTCTGGGTAAGTAATAGTCCTCATAATCGAGGGAGAAAATGACGGAACTTGAACGACCGACTATCTCATCCCGGGGGACAAAACCAATAACCCGAGAGTCGGCACTATTATCTCGATTGTCCCCTAAGGCCAGATAATGCGCGTCTGGCACTGTGACAGGCCCAAAATTAGCAAGGCTTGAGGGAACGGGGTTAAGCCTAATACTGTGGACTATACCGAGTAAATCCTCCTGCATTTCAATGACATCAGCCGGAGCATAAGGACTCAGGGCTTGGGATCGATAATCCAAGGGTTCACCATTTAAATACAAACGATTATCCCGCATCATCACAGTATCGCCCGGCACGGCAATCACCCGCTTAATCAGTTTTTTATCGGCCTTTTTCGAGTCGAATACTACGATATCACCGCGGGCGGGATCCGCCAGTTTGACTAAGGCGATATGGGTAAAGGGCAGCCTAAGATCGTAGGCCATCTTGTTCACCAGAATCCGATCGCCTTCGACGATAGTCGGCAGCATAGAACCCGATGGCACTGTATTCCAATCGGCCACGGCGCTTCTAAACACTAACATTAAGCCGATAAACAGCAAAAAGGAGCGATTATCCTTAAGCAATGTTGTTATTCCTTTGAACATAGTTTCCCCTCTATAATTATTTACCAGTGCAATCAAGCACTGGCTGCCCACCTTTAACTAGCTGCTCGCCTTTAATAGTTCAGAGCAAGATTGATTGAGCAATTGCCGGCAACGCCATACGCCGAGTAAGGCCACCAGCAAGGCGCCTGAAACAGGGGCGATTCCCCACCAAGGCCAGTGCATATATACATTGAGTTCAAATACTTGAGTCTTAAGTAGATAGAGCGCAAATTCGGCGACTATCACGGCAAGCACGCCCGCAATACCGCCAAGTAAGGCGAACTCTAACCCCGTTGCACTGCGCAATAGCCATCCCGAAGCACCGAAGGTACGCAGCACAGCTAATTCACGCTGTCGAGTCGCCATGCCAGCTTCAGTCTGGGCAATCAAGACTAAGGCACTGGCGAACAATACCAGCACCAGCACTAAGGTCAGTGACAATGACACTTGCTCGATGATCTGTCTGAGCTGTCCCACCATAGCACCCACATCTATGATAGATATGGTCGGAAATTGCTGAATAAGCGCCAGGATCACCGCATCCTTAGGCGTACCATCGGCATTCAGCGCTTGACTGTTTGTGGCTTGGCCATTTGTTGACAGGTCATTCATAGCTTGCTGATCATTCAGATAGAAACTCGCCATCGAGGTATAAGCAAAGGGCGCTAAGGCCTCCTCGGTAAAAATCATAAAGAAATTTGGCTGCAGTGTTTCCCAGTGCACGGCGCGAATGCTGGCAACTTTAACTATGAGTTCTTGATTATCAATGACATAAGTCAATTTATCGCCAATGCCGATACCCAAACGTTCCGCCACGCCGGACTCCACCGACACTTCATCGGCGGCTTGATTAAAGTGACCTTCCAGTAGTTCGTTATTCGCGGGCAAGGTTTTGCGCCAAGTCAGATTAAGCTCCCTTGAAATGCCCACTCTGCCCTGTTCACCCGCCTCGGCCTGCTCATTTGAGATCAGTGCTTCACCGTTAATTTGGGTTAAACGGCCGCGGATCACAGGATAAATGTCCGTCGCCGCTATACTCTTAGCCGTCATAAAATCATTCAAGGGCTTAGCATCGTCTGGAGCGATATTAACGAGAAAGTAATTAGGCGCATTTTCGGGTAACTGTTTTTGCCATTCGTTGAGCAGATCTTGTCTTAGGGCGAGAATCGTTAATAACAGTACTAAGGCGGCACTAAAACCCACCAATTGCACCGCATTTTGCCGGGCACGACGCCTCAATCCCGCCAGTGCCAATTGCAAGGGATTGGTAGTCTTCATTCCGACACTGTGGCCTAGACGTATCATCACAAACCCAAGCACACTTAATAGCACACCGAGCAGCAATACCGCACTGACGACGGTCAGGGTCAAAGTCCAACTTTGGGAATACAAATAGCCTAGTAACGTCATCGCCCCTAAGCTCAGTAAGAAATGCAACCACATGCCAAGCTGTAACCCTTCTAACTGACGCTGTAGTACTCGTAGCGGCGGGATAGCCAGTAATCGCAACAATGGATAGGCCGAAAACATAAAGGCACTGATAAGTCCGGTACCAATACCAAGCAATAATGGTCGTGTGAGTGGTGGGGAATAGGCGGCAATTTCGGGTGGTAATAAGTAACTGATCCCAAAATCGAGTAGCCCCCCCCCGATAAGACCTAAGCCAATCCCCAGTAACGTCACTAGCAGTAAGTGCATGCCAAACAACAACCGAATTTGTTTCGCCGAGGCACCAAAGGTTTTCAGCATGGCCACCACATCGTAATGACGCTGGCAATAACGCTGGGCGGCGATCCCAATTGCAGCGCAGGCCAGCGCAATGCCCATTAAACTGGCGAGCAACAAGAATCGCTCCGCTCGCTTAACCGCACCCGCGATGGGCGAGTCACCGGATTGCACATCGACCCAGCGCTGAGAGCTATTTAATAGCGGTTTCACACTTTGCTCAAAGGCCGTAAGCGAGGCTTCATCCCCCGTAAATTGATACAGATAGGTTACCCGGCTGCCCGGCTGGATCACCCCAGTTTTGGCCACATCCTCTATCCGCATCAAGACCACGGGTGATGAGGCGAAGGGATTAAAACCCGCATCGGGTAAACGGCTGATCTCATTACTGAGCACAAATTCACTGTTACCTAGCTCGATGGATTTGGGATAACCTAAGAGTCCGCCTAGGCGCGTCTCAAACCAGATCTCATCCGCTTGGGGTAAGTCCTTGGTTTTACCGCTGGTGAGTTCAATGTCGCCCTTGAGTGGATAACCCGCTTCAACCGCACGCACTGTGACTAGCTGAAACTTATCTCCCGAATACACCATAGAATTAAATTGCATGTTAGTCACATGCTTAAGCCCGAGATCTTCGGCTGTGGCTAAAATTGCTGCGTCAATTTTGACCGGCGAATCGATGATCCTATCGGCGGCGATAAACTGCGTCGCTTGCCCATTGATAGCCACTTGCAGGCGCTCGCTCACCCGCGCCAACCCACTCACTGACAACACCGCGAGCGTAATGGCGAGGATAATCAATAACAATTGCCCTTGCTGCAACTCGCGCTTAAACAGGCGCCATGCCAGACTTAACGCCATGATTAAGCCTCCTTAGCATTGGCTAAGGGCGGGGTGTTAAATGAAGACTGAATGCTCTCTTCCTGTAGATGGCCATTATCCATCACCAGTTGCCGCTGACAGCGCTTAGCCAATTGCAGATCGTGGGTGACAAGAATAAGTGTGGTGTGGCTTTCCTGATTGAGTTCAAACAACATATCGGCAATTTTATGGCCGTTAACCCCATCTAAATTACCCGTAGGTTCATCGGCAAACAGCACCTTAGGCTCACAGATAAAGGCGCGGGCAATCGCCACCCTTTGCTGCTCGCCGCCCGAAAGTTGTTTAGGTAGATGGGTTAAACGGTGGGATAAGCCGACCCGCTCCAGCATAGCCTGCGCTTTTTCCTTGGCATTTTTTACGCCAGCAAGCTCGGCGGGTAACATCACGTTCTCGAGTGCCGTTAGGGTATCCACTAGCATAAAAGATTGAAAAATAAAGCTGACCTTCTGTTTACGCAGCGCGGCTTTTTGCTCTTCATTAAGCGGTGATAGCGCCACACCATCGAGCCAAATCTCCCCCGATGTCGGCGTATCGAGCGCCGCCAGCAATCCCAGTAAGGTGGATTTACCCGACCCAGATGGCCCCAAAATGGCCACACTATCACCTTGCTTGACATCTAAGTTAATGCCCTTGAGGATAGTGAGAACTCCTTCCTGAGTGATCACTGATTTTTCGAGGTTAACTACATTGATGGCACTGTTTTTTAAGATGACGTTAGACATAGGATCCTTCTTATATAAATCGTTCTGGTGTCAATCGCAAAGAGTTAAGTCAATGGCTAAGCCCCTGTGGGCCTTCGTCCTATTGAGTGTATTTGTCGCCACCCCGGCCCACGCGGCACGGGTGCTGATCCTCGGCGATAGCTTAGGCGCAAGCTATGGCATGGCAGAACAGTCAGGTTGGGTGGCGCTGCTGCAAGAAAATCTGCCCGAACATGAGTTTACCAATGGTTCAGTGAGCGGTGAAACCACCGCTGGCGGTTTGCGTCGCTTACCTGCGCTGCTCGATTCCGTCGCCCCCGACCTCGTGGTCGTTGAGCTGGGCGGGAATGATGGGTTACGTGGATTTCCCCCAACGCAACTCGAAAATAATCTAACCCAAATCATTACCCTAACCAAAAAGAGCGGTGCAAAAGTGCTGCTAAGCGAAATCATGGTACCGCCTAACTATGGCCCTCGCTATACCCAAAAGTTCACCCAAGTGTATCAAGACATATCTAAGGCACAGGATATAGTGTTGATCCCCTTCTTTATGCAGGATATCGCGCCCTATCCAGAACTCATGCAGCGTGATGGCATTCATCCCAATGAAAAAGCCCAGGCGAAAATTGCCAACTGGATGCAACCTTGGATTGAGAAAGCGTTAACTCAATAAAATAGCTGCAATTTTAAGCTAATAAACAGCTTGCTTAGCTAAACTCATGCTCAACGGATAAAAACGTGTTCTAACGCAATATTAGCCCTATAGATAAACAGTAAAATTCGTGTTAGCAAATGGTTAACCCAACAAGGAGTCAATATGTCCCTTAGCCATCAGCAAAAAGTGTACATACCCAAGGAAGCCCGTACCAACCAATATATCACCGCCGAAATCAAGGTGACGGATGAGTTACTGAGCCAATATCCCGATTATCAAAGCTGTTATCAAACCTTAAGCCGTTTGATATTCAATTTGGCAGAACAACACGATCTGCGTAATGTCCACGTGATCACTAACGATAAACTGCCCGTTGTACGTTACCATACCGAAGCCTATTGCTTCCAAACCACTGAACAAATTCTGTTTTTTTACAATCCAGCCTATCATGAAGCTCAAAATTTATTCTCGCAGGAAAACTACCGCGCCCGTAAGTTGCGCATAGTGTTCCTCGCCACGGGCGAAGATATTCGCAGTAATTCCGCCAGTTTTCATATTAAGGTGCGGGAGTTACTCAATGCCTTGATGCCTAAGCTACCGATTAAGGATCTTAAGGTGAAGATCCGTGATCATCAGCATTTATCCTATGATCTGTTCGCAAAAGCCAAGGGCAATAAGGAAACCTACGGCTATAAACTGCGTGCCATAGGTCCAAGATATAAAGCCAGAAAATGCGAGTTACCGGAAAATACCAGCTCACTCACCTATGTAACTGTCAGTTTACCCCTGAGCCGCAAGCTCAAACAGGGGTTATTACCCGACTCGGCAACAGATTTTACCCCGCTATATCAGCATCTTGAGGATAGTTTTCTCAAGGCGGCGGCCAATAAACAACTCACTCGCCTCGCGATGATTGCTAACGGCTTAACGCCACTGGTGCGTAACAGTAAGTTTGAAAAACTCGACAGCAAAGCCGAAGTGCAGATGATAGGCTTCGATCCAAATGCGACCGAGCAACAAGTGATCCGCCGCTGGGATGCCGATAACTTAGTCGAAGCCGCCCACTTTACCATAGTGGCGGGCACGAAAGACTGTGACGATTCAGGCTTCGGTCGCTTTATGAATAATGTCGAAACCGCGTTGAAAGCCTTTGCGACTGAGATAGGACTGGATCCGGAACGCGAAGACTTAGTGGTGCGTTTCCATCAACATATCAGCTATCAAATCTGATTGAGTACAGATTATCGCTAAGCAACAGGGCGCCTTGAGCGCCCTGTTATTTTAGAAAGCCGCAATTCATCATTTTCCCTATCACATGTTGCACCATTTTGGCCATATTTCACATTGCCTTTTTTTGCCCCTAGCGCATTCTGTTAACGAAATAATAACAAAAAGGGAGCAATCATGTTCAACAATACCATTAATCCACCCAGGACTAAGGGAGCTAAGGCGACCAGCCTGAGGGTTTCATCCGCTCAAATCCACAAAAAGACTTCGAGTAAGGTTGCATGGCTAATGCCTACGGGGATAGCCCTACTCATGGCCTTTAATCTCAGCGGTTGTCTTTCCGATGATGAGTCAGCGCCCACAGTGACTCCCCCTGTCGTTCAACCACCGGAAACGGGGCCGACCTTCCCCGAAGGTGCCATCAAGATTGCCGCGGGCGATAACCTCACCACCCGCATTCAAGAAGCCCTGATCAATGCGCAAAGCGGCGCCGTGATAGTGTTACCTAAGGGCACCTTCAATATTGATTCGACCTTACTCTTCGATGGGGATGTGGACGGTGATGGCAGTTTCGCCAAAAACGTCACTATCATGGGTTATGGCATGAATGACACTGTGCTCAATTTCTCCCAAGCCAATTCGGGCGATGGTATCTTTGTGCAAAATGCGATGAACATCATCATTCAAGATCTGTCGGTCAACGAAGCCAAAAATAACGGTATTAAGCTTAAAAACACCAACGGCATCATTTTGCGTCGAGTCGGTACTGTCTGGGAGGGGCCGCTCGATAAAGATAATGGCGCCTATGGCCTGTACCCGGTTGAGTGCGAAAATATTCTTATCGAAGATAGTTATGTTCGTGGCAGTGCCGATGCGGGGATTTACGTCGGGCAGTCCCAATATATTGTGGTACGCCGCAATATCGCCAAGGAGAACGTTGCGGGGATCGAGATTGAAAACTCCAAATACGCCGATGTGTATGACAACGAAGCCATGGGTAACACGGGTGGTATATTAATTTTTGATTTGCCCATTAATAACCATAGATATGGCTCAAGTGTGCGGATATTCAATAACAAAGTGTATGACAATAACACGCCCAACTTTGCCAATGCCTCGGCAAACCCTGCGGGAGTGCATATAGTGCCACCAGGCACTGGGGTTATTGTTCTCTCCACCGCCGATGTGGAAATTTTCAATAATGAAATCACCCACCACGATACCTTAGGCGTGACCGTCAGCAGCTTCTTTATTGCAGAACCTGACATGACCACCTTTGTTGGAAACTATGGTCAACCCGGCCAAGCTATTGAGGACGGTTGGCGCCCAGTGCCGCGTAATATTTATCTCCATGATAACCTGATCACTGATTATGGCAGCAAGCCAAAAGGTTATTTAATTCAAGATATTATTCGTGCATATATTCTAACCCACGGCACTCTGCCCGGCGTACTCTATGACGGTTTAGGGGAAATGCTGTCCAACAATGGCACCGCCGCCTATTTAGGCTTAAAGGAAACGCCCTTTGCCGAAGATGGTAGCGACAATGTCTGCGCCAGTGATAACGGTGATGTGTCCTACGGTAGACTCTATGCAAACAGCAACACGGATATCAGCATCGCCGATGTGCAATATGAAAAGACCCAGGGCAACTTACTCAAGTGTTCACAGATTAGTCTGCCCGTGCATACGGTAACATTTGCTGGCCAAGTCTTCGGTTGCGGTGTCGATGATAATACCGAAGGCTGTGATGGCGGTGTACTCGTCGGCGGTGGCGGTACTATCGGCGAAGGTGAAGGCGGCCTAGTGGGCGACGGCGATCAATCACTCTGTCAAGCCATTGGGTCGAATGTCAGTTGGGATGCCCTGCTCAAGGCAAATTGCCCTAGGTTGTCGGATTATAATCTCTTTAGCGATGCTAAAAATCCCACGGTGGCGCCCAACTCGAATGGCATACCCTATGATTTAAACACACCACTCTTTACCGACTACGCCAGTAAGTACCGTTTTGTGTACCTACCTGCAGGTCAAAAAGCTACCTACTCTGAAAACGAGTCCTTCGATTTTCCAGTAGGCACAGTGATAGCCAAGACCTTTGCCCTGCCAAGTGACACCAGTAAACGTGGCATTAGCAATGAAAGCTTGATTGAAACGCGGCTGCTTATCCATCGCCCAACAGGGTGGACTGCCTTGCCCTATGTATGGAATGCCGATAAGACCAATGCCACCCTCGCCAAAGCAGGGGCGATCAGCAGTCAAACGTTAATGCATAAAGGGGAAAATCTTGCCTTTAACTATGTCGTGCCTAGCATGAACCAATGTAAGCAGTGCCATCAGTATAAGGCCGATGAGAACACCAACGCCGTGTTTATGCCCATAGGTCCTAAGGCCCGCCATTTAAATCGTAGTTATAGCTATCAAGATGGCGCGATGAACCAGCTACTGAAATGGCAAAGTCTAGGTGCCTTGGAGGGGCTACCAAATCTTAGCGAAGTCCCACAGGTCCCCGCCTATCAAGACGGCGATGAAACTAACGTAGCAAACCTTAGCGATACTGCCCTAATGCAAACCGCAAAGGGCTACTTAGACATCAACTGCGCCCACTGCCATAGACCCGAAGGTAATGCCTCAAATACAGGCCTTAAACTCGAATACTGGCGTAACTACGGTGATGATGCGGGTTTCTCCCACGGTACCTGTAAATCCCCCGTCGCATACGGTGGCGGCAATCTAGGGTTCGATATAGTCCCGGGTAATGCAGACGAGTCTATTATGCACTTTAGAATGGCAAGTACGACGCCTGGTGATCGCATGCCCGAAATTGGCCGCAGTTTAGCCCATGACGAAGGCGCAGCCCTGATAAGCGAATGGATCAAACGCTTACCTGCGGCGAGCTGCTCCCACTAACCCAAAGCTCGTTTTAAAGCGCACAATGAAAAGGCTGGCTATGCCAGCCTTTTTACATAGCAGACAGTTCCGATTGCGTGGATGTTTACGATGAAAAACAGTTTAATGTGTAGCTTAATCTTCATTATCGGCAGCCAAATAGCCGCCTGTGGTGGCAGTGACAGTCAAGATATCAGCACTGATACACCCACGGTGCCCACAGTGCCCACTACGCCCGAAGGCTTGTGTGAACAGAGTACATCCCAGGTAAACTGGCAGGCACTGATGGCCGAAGACTGCCCTCGTTTAAGTCAATACGGACTCTTTACCGACCCTTTAAACCCAACCACACAACCCAAATCACCCGGTTTTAGCTACCAATTGGCGACGCAGTTATTTTCAAACTATGCCAGTAAATACCGTTTTATCTATTTACCCGAAGGTAAAACCATTCAATATCAACCCCAAAATGCATTTGACCTCCCTGTTGGTACTGTGCTCGTCAAAACCTTTACCCTACCACTCGACACCGCCATCACAGGTTTTGCGAATGAAACCCTTATCGAGACCAGACTGTTAATCCATAGATCCCTAGGCTGGACGAGCCTTGCCTATCAATGGCAACAGGGAGAAGCCAAACTGATAACCGCGGGAGCCACTGTCCGTCATACACTCACCAATCAGGGCCAAACTCAAACCTTTGACTATGCCATCCCTAGTCGCGGCGAGTGCAAAATTTGCCACCAGAGTAATCAAAACAATAACAGCCAAATCACCCCCATTGGCCTTAAGGCGCACCTACTCAACCTTGATGTGCGCAATCAAGGCCAAAATATCAACCAATTGGAACTTTGGGCCCAGCAGGGGCTAATCACCTCTTTACCCCCCATAAGTGAAATAGGCAAAACCTTTGCCATCAATGACACCAATAGCGACTTAACTGCCCGGGCTAAGGGCTACTTAGATGTTAATTGCGCCCACTGTCACAGTGCCAATGGCTTTGCCAGTATCTCAGGATTAAGACTTGGGTTTTATGTCGACCACAGCAGTTATCAATATGGGATTTGCAAGCAGCCCCCGGGGTGGGATGGTGGCGAAAAAGGACTCGATTACGATATCGTCCCCGGCAATGCGGAGCACTCTATTATGCTGTACCGCCAAACACTGTCTGAGCCTAAGGATAGAATGCCGCCCATAGGCCGTAGTATTGAGCATAGCGAGGGGGTGGACCTGATAAAGCTATGGATAGATTCACTGGCACCGAGTTTAGGCAACTGTATTTAGGGAACTGTGTATAGATTTAGGGAACAGTATTGAGTTCATTTATGTATTTCATGGCGATTCAGGCGGCTAAAATATCCGGGCGGATGGCCAATCCAATGCTTAAAACATTGCCTAAAATGACTGACGTCGGCATAGCCCATAGTTTCGGCAATCGCCTCAATACTCAATTGATTAGCTAGAATAAGTTCAATCGCCTTTTGACAACGCACTTGATCCACCAGCCTTTGGTAACTTGAGCCCAACTGAGCCAACTTCCGCCTAAAGCTTCTATCGCTCATATGGATGTGAGCGGCCATCGCATCTAGGTTTGGCACACGGGGAAAACTCTCCCGGATCACACTAAGCACAGTATCGATAAAAGAAACTGCCCTTACCTCACTCGCGGCAATTTGATGATCGGAAAAAGCGTAAACAACAGGTAAAGACAGCCAACTCAAATCGATGCGCCATTCAAAATATTCACTATCAAAACAAATTTCGGCCCCCGTTGCCTGCGCTAAAAATTGGCTATCGCGTGCTGGCTCCGCCAAGTTAATCTCGGCTAAAGAGACAGCCTGCCCCGTTAACTCACGCGCAAGCCCAAGCAAAGATCCAATACTGTGAAGAAACTGAAACCGATATTGACTCTTTTCAATGCGTCCCGTGTTCAACCAACGGATGCAAATGCATTGGTCTTCGAGCCGCATTAAGGTATCGGTAAAGCTACCGACTAATCTAGGGTGATTGACGACAAACTGCAGGCAAGCTTGTAATGTGGTTAACTGAGCCAAATGCGGTAACAGTACATCTAGGCTACTCACGGTATAACTTAAGCCTAACTGAGTGCCAATATCGGGGTCTTGGCCCTGTAAACGTAAAAACTCCATGGCATATTCAACTTGCCAAACGTAAACAAACTGGCAGTGCTTAAGTTCCTGATGACCCAGACCAATATGCAAACAGACTTCCTCTTTCGCAGCCGCCCCCAATTGCGAAGCAATAAAGTCCAAAATATTTCGCAGTTCAAATGCAGGATAAGTTTGATCTCCAACCATCATATTCGTTTTATAGTCGACGCGTTGTAACATGAAACCTCCCCATCTTAGATCGATCCTTTACCCGTTAGTTGTATAAGATTTACCTTATTTTTAACAGCCTTAATTTTAACTTAATGTTAAAAAACTGTACAAATTTGTACCATCGATACTGGTTATAAAAAACGCCTGCAAATTGCAGGCGTTTTAAGTTCAGCATAGAGCGGCATCGCCGTGACATTTGCCCTTAGATAGGGCGATTCTTCTCGACGAGGCGATTAAAAATCGCATTAACGGATAGCGATGCACCATGGGCAATTTTATCGGTAAGCTTTTTCCTGATCTGATAACGCAGCTTATACACGGTGCGCTCACCCGCCAGCAACATAAGAACATCATCACTGGTGGATATCGCATCGATAAGCCCTAAGTCAATGGCCTGCTGGCCGTACCAATGTTCACCCGTCGCGACTTTAGCGAGATCTAATTCAGGGCGATACTTACCCACAAAGGCCTTAAACAGCACATGGGTTTCTTCCAGTTCCTGTTGGAATTTCTGTCTGCCTTCATCGGTATTTTCACCAAATACCGTCAGCGTACGTTTAAAATCCCCCGCCGTGTGTTGCTCGTAGTCAATCTCATGTTTTTTCAGCAACCGATTAAAGTTAGGCAACTGGGCGACTACACCGATAGAACCGACAATAGCAAAGGGCGCCGCATAAATCCGATTGGCCACACAGGCCATCATATAGCCACCACTGGCCGCCACTTTATCGACGCAGACGGTCAGAGGAATATCGGCTTGACGTAAACGGTCAAGTTGGCTGGAAGCTAACCCATAGCCATGCACCATACCGCCACCACTCTCGACATTGACGATAACTTCATCGCCTTTTTCGGCAATGGCTAAAATGGCGCTAATTTCCTCACGCAGTGAAGCCACCTCGGCCGCATCTATACTGCCTTTGAAATCGATCACGAATACTTTACCGGTGTGGGTTTCATCGGCGGCTTTTTCTTTGGCCTTTTCTTCGGCCTTCAATTGTTTCTCGTAGGCCTTGAATTGTTTCTTTGTTAGCAACTCTGCCTTCAAATCATGTTTAAGCTCGGCTAACTCTTCAGACAGGTTAGTGATCCTCAGCTCACCCTTGTCTGACTTATGCTTTACAGTAGAAGCCAGCACCACAATAACCACGGCGATAATAGCGACCACAATAGTGACGGCTTTCGCCAAAAACATTCCATACTCGTATAAAAATTCCAAAGTGCTCTCCATTGGGACGCATATTTGCGTGTCTCTTCACTGAATTTATTGCGGGCTATTCTAACAGCCTAAAGGCCCATAAAAAAACCCAGCATTCGCTGGGTTTTCTGGATTTGATAGGAATTAGTTAGGACAAGTTGCAATCACACCAGTGTCTGAGACTAAAACCGTTGCGTCCCCTTTGCCCGCAGATAGAGCATAGGTGGCTACCTGGGTCTGCATTTCAACGGTAGCTGCCGCAGCCATACCATCGGTGGAATCTTTCTCACTTGGGTCAACAATAGAGCTATGGTGTCCCTTAGAGAAACGCACCGCGCCAGGACCTTTACTGGTACTGTCGACACAAGGTAAACCAATAGCAGAGATCAGAGGCTCAGTACCCGATAGCGGGAAGTTATCCACGCGATTAGGTAACACTTGATCCGGTAAGTTACCGTTGCCATCCCCTGCCACTTCAATTAAATGAACGGGTAAAGCCGTCGCCTTTAACATAGCAGCATGGTTCACAGGATCCGCCGAATCCACCGCCGTTTGCACCGCAAAGGCAAAGGTAGGAATAAACTGGGCGTACACTGCTTGTACTAGTGCTGCATATTCTGGGCTACCAGGCTCATACCCTGCGGTATTCGCTTTATCGACCAGGGCTTGGAAGGTTGCCGATGCGGTGATATTGCTAAATAGCACTGGGCCAAAGGTTGCAGAACCGGCAAAGGAGCCCGCTAAACCTCCTGTTGGCGCCACTAATGACGCCGCATTGATAGCATAGGCATTTGGCAATGCATCACCCGTTGTTGGATTTTTCATGCCGGTGCTGGCATAGGTCGCAAAGTCAGTGCCAACGATAGCACCTAAGCTCAGACCTTGGGCACTGATCTTCGATATGTCAAAGACTTGCGGCTGATTTGCCTGTGCTAAAGCCTGTGCTAAACCCGTTAACGCTAGACGAACACCTAAATGATCCATCGTCGCCTGACGGAAATTATCCCTTACCGACAAAGTGCTCGAAATATTCACAAACACTAACGGATTGCCATTTTTAAAGGCATCGGGTTGACCAATCACAGCACCAAAAGAAGGATCCGTTGCTGAGACTTCATAAATCCCATCGCCGTTCGCATCGAAGGAGCGCGCACCATGGAGTGGCATATCGATAGCCATAGTAGCGACACCCATAGCCGCATAACTACCCGCATAGGCCAATGACATTTCTTTACCGCCACCTAAACCATGCAGCGCAATCGTGGTTGGCCAGCCTGACGTCGGTGGTATAAAGGTTAAACCTTGCTGCTGATAGAAGCCGGCTAATTTAGTCGCATTAGGCATTGAAATCAGCACAGAGACAGTTTCATAACCTTTAATGGCCGGAATAGGGTTAAATTTCGTTAAATGCTTGGTCTTATCGGCCGGAGTACCATCATCTAGTAACCAGGTTTTACCTGCCATCAACGCCGGGTTTGCTAAGGCATCGGCAGGGTTTTCAATGCCGTTAGCCACGGCTTGCATCCCAAAATTAGTTTGGCTAAGTGTACCCGCTTGCAGCGCGAGCAATACCGAAACAGGGCTATCGCCTTGGGCTTTCCAGTGGCCGTTGATCAAAGGTTGACCCGTTGAAGATAAACAGCTCACAGATGAACAATCACCGTAAATCGGTAATTTAATTTTTGCGGTATACACATCCGCTAAACTCGACACCACATAGGCCGCACCGTCTTCAGGACCCAGCCCTGCTGCTTGAGCCACTGTGAAACCTGTAGGCGTTGGCATTTGCGCAAAACTTGGCGCATAGGGCGCGCCCTGTGCCATCAAGAGTTTTGTCGTTTCATAGACGTTTGCAACCGATTGAGTCGTAAATAGCCCAGCATAACTAATGGTTGAGGTATCCACATTATGTGCCGCAGCAATGCCTTTCTCATAGCTGTTGACTAAGGTTTGCAGCATCAGTTGATCTGGGGTTTCTAGGGGTAAAGTATCGATATCCATTTTCAACAACCCATAGGTTGTTGAAGGTGCAATCCCTCTGCCCTCAGAGTCTTGAATAAGATTAGTCGTCGCATAAATATACGACTGTCCAGCCTTAAGAGGTTTGAGTGGCACTATTACCACTTTATTACCAGAAGCCGTCGATACAAAGTCAACGCCAAACTGTAACTCGGCCCCTACTTTACAGGCTGAAACCGACGGTTTAGCCTTACATTCGGGATCAGACGATAGCGCGCCGCCCACAGTGGCTTCAAACATTCTTACCGCACCCGGTTGTGCAACAGATGCCGCCATTAAGGTCAGTTGTGTACCATCGTGGTTTTTTGCTAAATCAATATCAATAGAAATCGGTGATGTTGTCGACCAACCATCTAACGCCCCAAGTGCGATTTGTGGATCGACATAGTTGCCCGAGCTTTCACCCGGAATTGATAAAGTGCCATCGGTCGTGCCACTGAAGAGTAAATCGTTTGGCAATGGTACCTTTGAATTAGCGGGGTCGAACACCATATGGGATTCAGGGATGAGCGGATCAGTCTTATCCTTGAGTTCGTTATAGCTGTCCTCGCTACATCCTGTGAGGCCCAGTGCAGATGCAATCGCAACACACAAAATGAGTCTTTTCATTTTTTTTCCCCAAATCTTGTTGTAATAATTTTGTTTTCCCCAAGAAATTAGTCACAATAGCGCGAACTCTATGACTAATAGGGCTTATGTTAGCCCTAACTCGTTTCAAGTTAACGTAAAAATATTGAGTTAGCCACAAGTTTGTCACAAACATTTTAGCTATTGATAACAAAGTTTCATGCGTTTGTTTGAAACACACGTTTATCAGTTCGGCGACTCTAGAAGTGGCGGGCATTCTCGCCAAGGGGAAAAAGAGACTCATGTTGGAATATCAAGCAGCAAAAGATTTACTCCAAGGTAAAACTATTCTGGTCACAGGCGCAGGTGCGGGCATAGGTCGCGCGGCCGCCATTGAGTTTGCCAAGCATGGTGCCACCGTTATTTTACTCGGTAAAACCGTGAAAAAACTCGAAGCGGTTTACGATGCAATAGAACAGGCCGGTTACCCAATACCCGCCATTGTGCCCTTAGATCTTAAAGGTGCGACCGAGCAAAATTACCGTGATATGGCTGATACTATTAGCGAACAGTTTGGTCATTTGGATGGATTACTGCATAACGCCAGTTTACTCGGCGCCCTAGGCCCGTTTGAACATATTGATATTCCATCCCTCGAAGATGTGCTCAAGGTCAATGTGACGGCCCAAGTGATGCTGACTAAGGCCCTGCTGCCCATCATGCGCCAGGCGCCGAGTGCATCAATCATTTTTACTTCAAGCAGTGTTGGCCGTCAGGGACGAGCCTATTGGGGTCCCTACGCCTTCTCCAAATTTGCCACCGAAGGCATGATGCAAGTCCTCGCCCACGAATGCGATGGCACTTCAGTACGCGTTAACAGCATCAATCCAGGTGCGACCCGCACTGAGATGCGTGCAAAAGCCTATCCAGCTGAAAATCCATTAGATTTAAAAACCGCTGAAGAAATTATGCCAACCTATCTGTATTTGATGGGGCAGGATTCCTGCAAAATCAATGGTCAACAATTTAACGCTCAATAAGTGAAAGTCGCTTTTAAGCAAAGGGAGCCCTTGCGGCTCCCTTTGCTTTTAGATCTCATCCGCAAGCTTAATTTGGGCAAAATAAATCATGGTTTTAGACTTATCTTGGGTTTTATTGTCTTGATCTTTCGTCCCTTCTGAGTGGGATACAATAGCGAGTTCATGGCTAGAATAGTAACTCACCCACAGAATGTCTCCATTGAGCACCACGCCCGCGTAACTTGTATCCCCTTGAGATGGCAAGGTTAATAACTCCTTAATCGTTCCAGCATCCGGCTCGATCTCGACGAGCGCCGTGCGGATCTGCCCCTCATATAAACGCACCACAGCCAATAACCGGGACTGATAGATAAACATCACAGGTCCGCCGATACGTTTATCTAATGCTTGCCATTGCCAATGATTAAAAGGCGGCGAGCTTTTACCTAATAATCCTAAAAACTCAGGGCCCCAGACGGGATCGCGCCTTAATAAACAAAAACCGTTATCTTGATGAAACACGAGGGAACTTTCATTGACATACCCCTGATTATTAAAGACATTAATCCAAGTATTGAATGCTATCCCATCATCGCTTTTATACAGCCGGGTATCGCCATCGGGACCTGCTCGATAACCAACCCCATAGAGTGAGCCTTGATGTGCTGTTAAGCGCCATAACCAATAACCTTTATCCGCGACTTCAAGTGGCTCTGACCAACATATTCCATCTTTCGAGCACCAAAGGTACGACTGTAAACCGGATTTATCGTGGGGTGCGCCGCCGCCCAATAACAAGAGTTCCCCTTGAAACTCAACCAACTTGCCATCCCGTAAATCGGCCTGAGTAGAACTGAGCAGTGCCACACTTTGCCAAGTGTCACCAGCATCGACGGAGCGCAGAACACGCAGGGCACCATCGGGAGACACATGGGCCGAGCCTTCGCGAAAAACACAAAAAAGTGCCTTCTGAAACGCGATTAAATCGGTAAAAGCATTATGCTCCCCTCGATCCCAAATTCGCTTGACTGAAATTAGCTCCATTGCTCATCGCCTCTGACCTTAATTTCCTTTGTTATAACATAGCCATCGGCTACGGAAAGCAAAAAGGCCGCTAAGCGGCCTTTTTTTCATTGGGATAAAACAACTTAACTACGCTGGCGCGTTGGCTTGGCTTTTCCAGCCCCAGTGACTTTATGCTTACGCACGGCGCGGCGAATTTTGGCACTCTTCACCTGAGCACGGGCCACGCTGTGTTTATCGGCGGCAAGCATAGTGCGGGTTTCGGGTTCAAGACCCGCCAATTGACGTAAATAGTTGACTTGCTCTATTGGCAATTCAACCCAGCCGCCACGGGGTAAGGATTTTGGCAATTCGACCATACCATAACGGATACGGATCAAACGGCTCACCTGCACTTCCTGGGATTCCCACAGACGGCGCACTTCGCGGTTACGGCCTTCGCGTAAACACACATGCCACCACTGGTTCATACCTTCACCACCCGCGGCTTTGATACTATCAAACTGAGCCGGGCCATCCTCTAGCATCACACCGGTGCGCAGACGCTGAACCGTGGCTTCAGGCACTTCACCGAAGGTACGCACTGCGTATTCACGGTCAACTTCGTTCGATGGATGCATTAAGCGGTTCGCTAATTCACCATCTGAGGTAAACAACAATAAACCTGAAGTGTTGATATCTAAACGGCCAACGGCTACCCAGCGCGAATCCCGCACTTTGGGTAGACGATCGAATACCGTTGGACGACCTTCGGGATCCTTACGACTACAAATCTCGCCTTCGGGTTTATGGTATGCTAGCACACGGCAAATCACATCATCGGCGGATTTAAGCGAAATCGCTCTGCCATCGATACGTACTTTTGCGTCTGCTTCGATACGGTCACCAAGGTTAGCGATGACACCATCAATACTAACTCGACCTGCAGCAATCCATGCCTCCATCTCACGACGGGAGCCATGGCCTGCACGGGCCAAGACTTTCTGCAATTTTTCACTCATTAGTATTTTGCTCTTCTGACTGTTCTGGCGCTGATTTCAGTCCTGAAAAAACCGCCTGCAATGACTCAGCATCCGTAAGTGCGGGGAGATCCGCTAAGGTGTCTAAGCCAAAATATGCTAAAAATTCTAAGGTAGTGGCGTACAGTGCGGGTCGCCCCGGGACTTCTTTGTGGCCAACTACTTTAATCCAATGTCTATCCGACAAACTTTTGATGATGTGACTACTAATGGCCACACCGCGCACCTGTTCAATATCGCCACGGGTCACTGGTTGACGATAGGCAATCACAGCCAAAGTTTCCAATGTCGCGCGCGAATATTTAGGCGCCTTTTCCTGCCACAGGGGCTGCAAAAAAGGACTCAGAACGTCTAAGGTCTGGAAGCGGTAACCCCCAGCGACTTTCACAAGTTGCACACCTCTTTCCTGATAATCCTGCTGCAGCTCGTCCAATGCAGCTTTGATTTTGTCTCTGGAAACGGAGAAATCCACGAGTAGCGTTTCTTTCAACATTTTCACCGACAAGGGTTTCCCCAATACAAACAGACTCGCTTCAATCAGCTGTTTTAATTGAGTCGGATTTATCTGCATCAATTAATAGGCCTTTACGTAAATAATTGAAAACGGTTCTGTTTGGTACAATTCGACCAATAACTCTTTGACTAATTCCATCAAAGCTAGGAAGGTCACCACCACACCCGCGCGGCCTTCTTCTAGGGTAAATAAGCATTCAAATGCCGTAAAATCTTCCGAGTTCAACATGGCTAAAATCTGGCTCATGCGCTCGCGGGTCGACAAGTGTTCGCGCTTAACGTGATGATCTTCATTGGCATCGATACGTTTGAGCACATCGCCAAAGGCGCGGGCAATCTCAAACAACGAAACCTCTGGCGGGATCATTAACGGCTTAATATCCGGTGCAGCCACAGCTTTGGCTTGAAAGACATCCCGTTCGAGCCGCGGTAAATCATCGAGTTTTTGCGCCGCTTCTTTAATCACTTCATAGGCTTTTAACTGACGGATCAACTGCGCCCGCGGATCTTCCTCAACCTCATCTTCGGCCACCATACGCGGCAGCAGCAAACGGGATTTAATCTCCGCGAGCGTTGCTGCCATCACTAAATAGTCGGCGGCAAGTTCAATTCGAGCCTGAGTCAGCAACGTAATATATTCTAAATACTGCGCGGTAATTTGCTGAATGGGTAAATCGACAACGTCTAATTTTTGCTTACGGATCAAATATAAAAGTAAATCCAACGGCCCTTCAAAGGACTCAAGAAACACTTCCAATGCCTCGGGCGGGATAAACAAATCCAGCGGCATTTCGGTCATTGCCTGACCGCGAATAACGGCTAAGGGTAAACTCTGTTGCGTGCCCTGCATCCGCCATTTTCTCCGTGTCACACCCACAGATTGAACACAATCACCCATGGCCTTACGCCAAACGCGCGATTATACCTGTAAATTTGCGGCGATAAAACTGCCAAATAGCCGCGTTACGCCGCGAAAGAAACCGATAAATGAGTTTTCAAACTGTCGCTATCACAGAAAAGGGCTGATATCCCCCGCCCCTTCGCGCAAAATTTCGGCGCCATCTTCAGACATATCGATCACTGTGGTCGGTTTTTCACCTAAATAACCACCGTGGATAATCACATCCACTTGATGTTCGAGCAAGTCGCGAATGTGCTCGGGATCCGACTCGGCAAATTCCGCATTCGGCATCACTAAGCTGGTCGACATCAGCGGCGCATCTAAGGCTTCAAGCAACGCCAGCGCGATCACATTGTCGGGCACACGAATACCTATGGTCTTTTTCTTATCATTTTGCAGCCGACGCGGCACTTCTTTGGTCGCTTTAAAAATGAAGGTATAGGGCCCAGGCGTGCAACTTTTTAGAATGCGATACGCCTGATTATCGACCTTGGCGTAGGTCGCAAGTTCGGATAAATCGCGGCACATCAAGGAAAAATTATGATCGTTCTCGATTTGACGAATGCGCGCCATCCGCGTCATCGCGTCTTTCTCACCAATCAAGCAGCCTAAGGCATAGCCCGAATCGGTGGGGTAAACAATCACACCGCCCGCTTTTAAGGCGGCAACAGCTTGACTGATAAGACGTGTTTGCGGATTTACTTCATGTACATAAAAAAACTGACTCATGGTCGTTCCACCCAAGATCCTGACTGCCAGACCCAATCAATACCTTGGGGCTGATACAGATTTTTACCTAATTCGATCCAATTGCTTGGAAAGTGAAAATCACTTCCTATCGATGCAAGCAACTGATTTTGAACACTAAGAGCAGCAAGATTTGCCCTATCGTCCACCGTTTGCTGGCCGAGTACCACTTCCATGGCATCTCCACCCGCCTCTTTAAATTCGCGCACTAAACGCTTTAACCACTTAGCGGATAACTTGTAACCGCTAGGATGGGCTAAAACAGCTAATCCACCCGCATTGTGGATCACCTCAATCGCACTGGCCATATCGCCCCAATTATTGGGTACATAACCGGTTTTACCGCGAGCCAGATAGCGTTTAAATACGCTTGGCATATCCACAGCATGACCATTTTCAGCCATCCAACGAGCATAATGACCACGGCTTAAAGCCGCATCACCCGCCAATGCCTTAGCACCTTCGTAGGCACCTTCAATGCCCGCCTTAGCTAATCTGTGACCAATCTCTTGGGCACGTAATTCACGCAATTCACGCTGGTTTTCTAAAAATGCTAATAGCGCTGGGTTATCGGCATCGAAATTCAGCGCAACAATATGAATGTCATAACTGTTCCAGCGAGTCGAAATTTCGACCCCTGAAATCAATTTAAGCGGGTTCGCCTGGGCCTGATTAAAGTGACGGGCCTCGGCTAAACCGGCAACCGTATCGTGATCGGTAATGGCAAATAATTGCACGCCCTTTTCAAGGGCTCTGGCCACCAATTCAGACGGAGTTAACTGACCATCGGACGCGGTCGTGTGGCTGTGTAAATCAGCCAATATGCTTTGAGTATTCATGGGGCTATTGTACGCGAATTTGTTAAGAAATGTGCAGTTATCTCGCACTTTATGCCAAGGATTGCCGATTTAACCTAAGGATTTTTGACCACAAATGATCTAATTTGAAAAATATTCAATTGACATTATTGCTCGGCTCATGTTTTCTATAGGTCCATTAACGAATTAGCGAGACCCTTTTGAATGACCCACATTAACGCTTCATTAAACATCATTTGGTGGTGGCACTTCCCAACGTAGCGGGTGGTGTGAAGCTCTGTGCTCATTTGAAAGTGACCAGAATCAACAAGAAGCCCGCAGAAATGCGGGCTTTTTTGTTAGGTGCGAAAAATGTCGGCAGACTCGGGTAAAAAAGTTAAGAAAGCGAGATAACTCATGATGTTAAAGACATTTAATCAGGTAGCTGGAGTATGAACATGCCCAAACAGACATTCGCACGCTCAAGCACGCTCAAGGCGGCATTAACCTACCACAGCGACCCATTGCGCTTGTATCAGCACATCACCCAAGATGCGCCCCATACTATGTTGCTGGAATCGGCCGAAATCGACAGTAAAGATCACTTAAAAAGCATGGTAATGACCCACGCCGCCATGATGATCCGCTGCGACGGTTATCAACTGACCTTCACCGCTCTGACCAGCAATGGCACCAGTTTACTCGCCCCTATCGAACGCTTTTTTAGCCCGACTGCCCACTGCCAAAGCGCACAATCCACCTTAGTGGTCACGCTGCAAAAAGACACTCAGCTGCAGGATGAAGATGCACGCCTAAAATCCACTTCGCCACTCGATGGCCTGCGGATGTTTATCCAGCAAATTGATTGTGGCGCCCATACTGACGGCCAAACCAAGCCCGCCTTTGAGGATCTGTTTTTAGGTGGCGTACTGGCCTACGACTTGATTGATACCGTCGAGCCGCTGCCTGCCGTGCCAAGCCGCGATAACGATTGCCCAGACTATTTATTTTACCTCGCCGAAACCTTAATCCTTATCGACCATAAACTGAAACAAGCCGACATTATTACCCACAATTTCAGCCTTGATTCAGATCAAAGTGCCTCAGTCACCGCAGCGCTAAGCGAGCGGGTACAAAGTTTAACTGCAGAATGTAAAAACTTAGGTAATTCACCTGCCGATGTGCCGACACTGGTCGCTATCGATGCAACTGAGCGAGTCAATATTTCCGATGAAGAGTTCAAACAAACCGTTATCGATTTGAAAGAACACATTATTGCGGGGGATATTTTCCAAGTGGTGCCATCCCGTAGCTTTAGTTTGCCTTGCCCGAACACCTTAGGGGCTTATCGTGCTCTGCGCCTGACTAATCCTAGCCCTTACATGTTTTACTTCAGGGGCCATGATTTCACGCTGTTTGGCGCCTCACCAGAAAGTGCGCTCAAATTTGATGCCAGCTGTAATCAAGTCGAAGTCTACCCGATTGCCGGCACTCGTAAACGTGGCAAAACCGCCACGGGCGAGATTGATTTTGACTTAGACAGCCGCATTGAACTTGAACTGCGTTTAGATAAAAAAGAACTGTCGGAACACTTAATGCTGGTCGATTTAGCCCGCAACGATATCGCCCGCATCAGCCAAAGCGGCAGCCGCAAAGTCGCCGAATTATTAAAAGTTGACCGTTATTCCCACGTGATGCACCTCGTCAGCCGTGTAACGGGTCAACTGCGCCAGGACTTAGATGCGCTGCATGCCTATCAAGCCTGTATGAATATGGGCACTTTAGTAGGCGCCCCAAAAGTACGCGCATCACAACTGGTACGCCAAGCGGAAAAAGCCCGCCGCGGCAGCTACGGCGGTGCAGTGGGTTACCTTAACGCCCTTGGTGACATGGACACTTGCATCGTTATCCGCTCCGCCTTTGTTAAAAATGGCACCGCCTTTATTCAAGCGGGCGCGGGGGTGGTGTTCGATTCCGATCCCCAAAGTGAGGCGGATGAAACCCGTCAAAAAGCCCAAGCCGTGATTTCGGCCATCAAGATGGGTGCTGGGCTGCCAGCAAATCAAAACACCAACATACCGCAATAATAAGGAGCCCAATATGAAACTCTATCTACTCGATAATTTTGACTCCTTTACCTACAACCTAGTGGATCAATTTCGCAGCCTAGGTTGTGAAGTGGTGATTTACCGCAACGATGTTGCCGCCGACTTTATCGCCGAAAAACTGCTTAACGAACAAGAACCCGCAGCACTAGTGTTATCACCCGGTCCTGGTGCGCCCCATGAGGCGGGCTCTATGATGGCGCTTATCGCCAAAGTCGCGGGCAAGGTGCCTATGCTGGGGATCTGCCTTGGACATCAAGCTATGGTGGAATATTACGGCGGCACAGTGGCGCGCGCGCCTTTTGTGGTGCACGGCAAGGCAAGCCCGACTTTCCATGATGGCACTGGCGTATTTGCTGGTTTACCCTCTCCCCTGCCTGTTGCCCGTTATCACAGTCTCGTCGCTACTCAGGTGCCTGATTGCTTACAAGTGATCGCAACGACTGACGCTATGCCGATGGCAATTCTGCACCCTGAGCACAGAGCCGTTGGCTTTCAGTTCCACCCAGAATCGATTCTCACCACCCTAGGCAGCACCTTGCTCATTCAAACCTTGGCATTTCTAACCCAAGACATGACAGCAGGAGTAAATGCATGAGTACCAATCCTATTCAGTCTTTACTCGACCTTTTATACCAAGGTAAGAGTTTAAGCCGCGAGCAAACTGCCGAACTCTTTGGCGCATTAATTCGCGGTGAAATGAGTGAAGCCGCGATGGCGGGGATGTTAGTCGCGCTGAAAATGCGTGGCGAGACCATAGATGAGATCAGTGGTGCCGCCGATGCCATGCGCGCCGCCGCCAAACCTTTTCCTTGCCCTGAGCGAAACAACAATCCACTTTACAATGGCATCGTTGATATCGTTGGCACGGGTGGTGATGGCTTTAATACTATTAACATTTCCACCACTGCAGCCTTTGTTGCCGCGGCGGCGGGCGCTAAGGTCGCCAAACACGGCAATCGTAGCGTGTCGAGTAAATCGGGTTCATCGGATCTTTTGGCGCAATTTGGCATTGACTTAACTATGTCGCCAGACACCGCCAGTCGTTGTCTTAACGCATTGAATCTGTGCTTTTTGTTTGCGCCCCACTACCACGGCGGAGTAAAACATGCGGTGCCCGTAAGACAAGCACTGAAAACGCGCACCTTATTCAATGTGTTAGGGCCACTTATCAATCCTGCCCGCCCCGAATTTATGTTGCTTGGCGTCTATAGCCCTGAGTTAGTCTTACCCATAGCAAAAGTATTAAAGGCGCTTGGCACAAAACGCGCTATGGTAGTGCACGGCAGCGGTTTAGATGAAGTTGCGCTGCACGGCAACACCCAAGTGGCCGAGTTAAAAGACGGCGACATTATTGAGTATCAACTCACGCCCGCTGATTTAGGCATGCCTTTAGCGCAGATAACAGACTTAGAAGGTGGCGAGCCCGCCCAGAATGCCTTGATCACCGAGGCAATTTTAAAAGGCAGCGGTACTGCAGCACACGCCAATGCGGTCGCCATCAATGCCGGTTGTGCTTTATATGTCTGTGGGATTGCTGATTCAGTGAAAGCGGGAACCTTACTGGCGCTGGCAACCATTCAAAGCGGCAAAGCCTTTGAATTGTTAAGCCAATTAGCTAAAGTCAGCAGTGAAACCAAGGAATAAGTGGCAATGACTCAAGAACCGATAACCGCTAGCCAAGACGTGAGAACTCAGCCACAGGCACAAACCAACCCTATGCCCAAAAGTAATGTGTTAACCCGTATTGTCGATACCAAAGCGGCCCATATTGCCGCCCTGAAGCTGCGTTTCCCCGAGGCCAGTCTGTCGCCAAAAATCTCTGACCGCAGTTTGTTTGCCGCGCTCAAGGCACCCAAGGCGGGTTACATTTTAGAATGTAAAAAAGCCAGTCCCTCCAAGGGGCTTATCCGCGATGTGTTTGATGTAGAAGCCATTGCCGATATTTACGGCAAATATGCGGCGGGCATTTCGGTATTAACCGACGAGCAGTTTTTCCAAGGGGATATGGGCTATATCCCTAAGGTACGCGCTCGGGTGAACCAACCTATTCTGTGCAAAGATTTTTTTGTAGACGAATATCAAATCAAACTCGCCGCCCACCAAGGCGCCGATGCGATTCTACTGATGCTGTCCGTGCTTGATGATGAACAATATCAAGGTCTAGCGAAAGAAGCCGCTAAGTATCGACTCGATGTGCTGACCGAAGTCAGTAACGAAGAAGAACTTAAGCGCGCTATCGCATTAGATGCGCCGATCATTGGCATTAATAACCGTAATTTAAGGGATTTGAGTACCGATCTTGCCACCACAGAAGCGTTAGCGCCACACATTGACTGCGACCGCGTGGTAATAAGCGAATCAGGTATCTACACCAATGAGCAAGTGCGCCGCCTGAGTCCGCTGGTCGATGGCTTCCTCGTCGGTAGTTCGATAATGGCCGAGGCTGATATAGATCTCGCCTGCCGCAAATTGATCTTCGGTCACAATAAAGTCTGCGGCCTCACCCGCGTGGAAGATATCTGCGCCGCGGCAACATCAGGCGCCGTCTATGGCGGGCTGATTTTTGCTGAAAAATCCCCGCGCGCGTTAACCCTTAATGCCGCTGAACAACTGCTCAGGGAGTATCGCG
>Ga0210009_1000069_pt1 | contig 123790 bp, 91 predicted proteins | sample CryGeyCG2114_065_FD_185457 | JGI IMG/M metagenome (GOLD analysis project Ga0210009, IMG submission 185457) | Groundwater microbial communities from aquifer - Crystal Geyser CG12_big_fil_rev_8/21/14_0.65 (SPAdes) (version 2) | ecosystem: Environmental > Aquatic > Deep subsurface > Groundwater ...
AACCACACTCCAAGGAAATCCCTCCACTACTTATCGCCCATGGAATCTTTCTTGCTTTTTTCTTCCGGTTCCTTAAAACTCTTTAACTTTAACTCCGCATGTGTTGCACTTCGAGTTTGAACTCGGCGCTTTTAGTTGTAACTAAAAAAATTGGCGTCCCGTAGGGGATTCGAACCCCTGTCGCTGGAATGAAAATCCAGTGTCCTGGACCTGGCTAGACGAACGGGACATGCCATATAATGTAGAGAATCTTACGAAAAATCGTTTCTATTGCAAGACTTTTTTAACAAATTTATGTGACGAGTAGCGACACTTGAGAAAACACGTTGATAGTTAATGAAATAGGCGTGAAAATTTTTCCCGTACACGTGTATTTGACTTTTGTAATATATTCCAATAGCCTCATCTCTTATTTATATTATCACCGTAGACAGCTTCTTTAAGGCGAGGTAGCCTTGTTTACACATTTTCAAAATATCATAAGCATGAAATATATTTTTATAACAGGAGGCGTTGTATCTTCGCTAGGAAAAGGGTTAACGGCCGGGGCGCTAGGAGCTCTGCTAGAAGTGCGTGGAGTATCGGTCCGCTTACAAAAATTTGATCCCTATCTAAACGTAGATCCTGGAACGATGAGCCCCTTTCAGCATGGTGAAGTTTATGTTTTGGATGATGGTGCGGAAACAGACTTAGACTTGGGCCACTATGAGCGCTTTACCAATACCCAGCTAACACGCTTTAATAGCCTAACATCGGGTCAAATTTACGAGTCTGTCTTGCAGAAGGAGCGACGTGGAGATTATTTAGGTAAAACAGTCCAGGTGATACCTCATGTAACCAATGAGATCAAAGAACGCATTTATAAGGCGGGAGAAGGCGTAGATGTTCTTATTACTGAAATTGGCGGAACGATTGGGGACATCGAAGGGCTTCCTTTTATTGAAGCGATGCGCCAATTTGCTTTGGAGGTAGGAAAAGAAAATGTTTTATTTATTCATGTAACGTTATTGCCTTATTTAAAGGCTGCCGGGGAATTAAAAACAAAGCCCTCCCAACAGAGCGTGGCAAAGCTGAGAGAAATAGGCATACAGCCGGATATTTTGGTTTGCCGAACAGAACACTCCATAACAGAAGAGTTGCGTCACAAATTAAGCATGTTTTGTAACGTACCCAAGGAAGCCGTTATAGAAGAAAAAGATGTTGATTTTTCGATTTATGAATTGCCTATGAGGCTTCATGAAGAAGGCCTAGATAATCTTGTTGTGAAAATGATGCGTATGGATGCACCAGCTAAGCCAATTACTGTTTGGCTAGACGTTGTGCGTAGGCTGAAAAACCCAAGTTGCCACGTTTCAATTGGCGTTGTGGGTAAATATATAGAGCTACAAGATGCCTACAAGTCTGTGTATGAATCCTTAACGCATGCTGGAATTGGGCATGATTGCCGTGTTAATTTAGTGTTGATTGATTCCGAGCATTTAGAGTTGGGAGATGTCGAAAATTACTTTAAAGGACTTGATGGATTAGTGATCCCTGGCGGTTTTGGCGATAGAGGAATCGAGGGCAAGGTATTGGCAGCTAAGTACGCGCGAGAAAACAAACTACCTTATTTCGGCTTATGCTTGGGGATGCAAATCGCAGCGATTGAGTTTGCTAGAAACGTGCTTGGTTTAACGGATGCTAACAGTAGCGAGTTTGATGAAGCCACGAAGAACCCGATTATAGCTATAATGGAAGAACAGAAAGGGATCGCTGAGAAAGGGGGCACTATGCGTTTAGGCTCTTATGAATGCAAGTTAAAGGAGGGCTCCAAGGCTCGTGCCGCCTACGGAAGCGATAGCGTTCGTGAAAGACATCGTCATCGTTATGAATTTAATAACAAATATTGTGAAGCTTTTGAAAAAAATGGCTTTAACATCGTTGGTACCAATCCAAAGCGCAATTTAGTAGAGATATTGGAGCTAAGAGATCACCCATGGTATGTTGGAGTCCAGTTCCATCCCGAGTTTTTATCAAAACCTAATAAACCGCATCCGTTGTTTGCCAATTTTATTGGTGCCGCTATTGAACAGAAAAAGAAGTTAACAGATGTTGTACGATAAGCATAAATTTTTGTTAGTAGCAGGGCCGTGTGCGCTTGAAAGTAGTGAGGTATGCGAGCGTGTATGTGAAACTTTAAAAGAACTGCAACATCAGTTTCCCGAACTGAATATTGTTTTTTCCGGTTCATTTGATAAGGCTAACAGAACATCTTTAAACAGCCCCAGGGGGCCAGGCTTAGAAAAAGGCCTTGAATTATTGAGATCAATGAAGGAGGCTTATGGCTTTCCCTTATCTACCGATATTCATTTACCGGAGCACGCTGCCAAGGTTGCTAAAGTGTGTGATGTATTGCAGATACCTGCCTTTTTGGCTCGTCAGACTGATCTGGTTGTAGCTGCGGCGAAGACAGGCAAGGTTGTTTCGGTGAAAAAAGGTCAATTTATGTCGCCTTATGAAATGCCGTATGTTGTGGATAAATTGGAAGAAAGTAATGCTCGTGAAATTTGGCTTATTGAGCGAGGAACAACTTTTGGTTACCAGAATTTGATCGTAGACATGCGCTCTTTTCCGATCATGAAAAGTAATGATTGTCCTGTTATTTTTGATGCCACCCATAGCGTACAGTTGCCAGGCGCGGCAAGTGGTAAAAGTGGAGGTGAACGGCAGTTTATAGAGCCGCTTACATTGGCAGCAATTGCCTCAGGAGCTCAGGGGCTTTATATAGAAACGCACCCAGAGCCAGAAAACGCTATTTCTGACAGCGCTACTCAGATCGCTACAGGAATGTTAGCCCCATTTATAGAACGTTGCTTGCGTGTTTACGCGGCCTCAAATCGCTAACAGGCTTTATTAACTCTCAGAGCGTTTCTTTTCCGTTGATTTCTCGCGGGAGGATACTATGCCCGTATAGGGAGTACTTTCATCTCGTTTTGCGTCTACAACAATGTGTGTTGGTATAGCCGCTGAATTTTTTTCAAAGTCGTGGTGAAAGCTAGTTCCTAGGGATTTTGCACCTTGTGAAACGATATCAATGTACTCTTTGCGGATGGCTGTTTCTGTGGTAGCTCTCAGGTTTTTGATGAAATATTCAGGTTTAGCGACATAGGTATAAACCGGGCCACCTGATATAAGCTTTTCTGTGAGTTTATGCGTTACCTTTATTCTGTCATATACGAGTTCTCTTTTATCAAATTCCCTAAGCTCTTTTTCTGAGACAATGAATATTATACCGTTCACAACGGATTCGTCATTTTTTTCTATATTTAGATATATTATATTTTCTGGGTAAACTAATTTACCATCTTCTTCATAATAATATGTGTCATTGGGGTATCGAATACTCCAGGAGCGTTTCCATCCTTTTATTTCAGCTGGAATAAGCGGCCCATCGTAGGTGCGCCCCAATGTGCGTTCCATGCTGGTTTTGTTTAGTAGAGAGCCGTAGGCGAAGATGGCATAGTGGTTTGGGGGGAGTTGGATGGTGGAGGAGGTGGGAGTTTTTAGGTATAAAGTTGCTATTGTAGCTATGGTTAAGAGCATGAGGGCCCAGCTCGCTAGGTGTAGGATGTGGTGTCTTTTTTCGCGTCCGTTCATGATTTGTTTTGTTTAGTTATTAACAATATGTATTATGGTTTATTTTTTAAATATGTCAAATGTATATTATTTACATTATTTTTATTGACTATTTGTTTTTTTATTGCTATTATCTATGTATTGTTAGTGAAAACAATAAAATAATAAAGAGTATTAAGGTATGAATAATTTTTCGGCACAGGTAAAGTCAACAATAGGTGGGTATGGTCTTTTTGGTAATTTGGTAAAGCCAAAGGAAGAGAAGAGTAACGGAGAAGGTGTTGTTGATGTCAACGGTAACTCAAGGTCGACAGAGGATTTGAAGAGTACGAAGAAGTACATGATTGATAATTACGGTTCTAACAACGGTGTTGTTGGTAGTGTGCGTGATTGGGAGGATTCTGTTGAAAAGAGTGGTTGTAACTGTAATTGCTGTAGTGGATGTATGAGCACTGTAAAGACGATTACTACGGCTCCATTTGTTCTGGCATATGAGAAATGTGTTCCGGAATCAGTAAAAGAGTTTGGGCAAAGGAACATTCAGTCTATTAAAGATGTTAAGCACTACCTTGTGAATGAAAATAATAATCTGGAGTGCACCGGCAATGTATCTACCATAATGGGTACCGTAGGGGGCGTTGTAGGAGGGATTTCACCTCTTTTGACGGGCGATTACATATCTATGGGTAGGTATGTATTTTACGGTAGTTTGGGTGGAATGGCCTTAGGTGGGTTCGTTGGTTTGGGGCTTGATATGGTATCTGAAGAGAATAGAGAGACTATAGAGAACTTTATCCCTAATAATCTTAAAATGAGCAGCAGAAGTGTTTCTAACTACTCTGCCCTTGGTAATAATATTGGTACTGTTATTGGTGGTGTTGCTGGATACGCCCAAGGTGGACCATTAGGATCCTATGCGGGTTCCAACATTGGTGGTTGGGTCGGCTCTATAGGGGGCGGTTTGATAGGAGCTGGAATTGGTTACTATAATGACCGACAAAGTATTCTTGTAGCAGAGTATGATCCTGAACAAACGAAAAAAGAATTAGATAATGTGTGTAACGAAGTTGTTATCGACATGGATAGCTTGGAGATGGACGATGATGGAAATTTTGTCACCGATCTTGAGGATTATAATGACAAAGGGATAAAAGAGAAGGTTATCTCATTAGAGAACAAACCAATATACGAAAGAAAACTTCAGGAATATAAGAAGAATAGCAGTTTGGATAACAATTTCCAAAATACAATTGAGTGGGGCTCGTTTGGAGAATCATTGATTGGCCTTGGACCTGTTTCGACTTTTTCGGTGAACGTATGGCCAGTGGATAACGTTTTCGTGTACCGCATTAATGCCTTAAATATGTTTGGATTCTTTGGTTCAATGGCGCTAGCGACGGCTCCAGCTGTCTATAACGTTGCTAAGAACTGTATTGTAGGGGCACCGAAGGAGGATGCGCCTGTTGTTGATGATAGCAAGGATAAGATTGTTATCGACATTATTGAAGAAGGTAAAGAATCGATTAAGGAGTCTTCTAATAAGGAGGGCTACATTGAGTTGGAAGACAACGTAGATACGAATTCGAGCGAAATCGTCATTGATATACTTGATGAAGATTCAGAATCGAATGTGTACGGCTATGACATGCAAGACGAGAAAAAGAAGAGTACCACTTGTAATATTCTTTAAGTCTTTATACCGGATCACAGGCTACAGTAAGATGCTCTTGAGTATCCAGTAGCACAGGACGGTGACGAGCGCCGCTAAGGGGACCGTGAATACCCAGGCGATCAAGATCTTGGCAAGGAGGCTGAAATTTAAGCCCTTCTTGCCCTGGAAAAAGCCGACACCGATGATTGAGCCCGTAGCGGCATGCGTGGTGCTGATAGGAATGCCCAGTATGGATGCAAAGACGACTGTAATGGCGGTAGAGAAATCGACACAAAAGCCTTTAGAGTTTGTAATCAGGGTGATTTTTTCCCCCAATGTGGCGATTACTTTATAACCAAGCGCGGCGGTACCAGTGGCCATGCCGATACCCCCGAGACAGAGGATCCATAAGGGAATGGTGATGTTATCAAAGTTAGCCGGAATGACTCCCATTTTCATGACCGCAAAGATAGCGAGCACAGGGCTGATACTGTTTGCAACGTCATTAGAACCATGTGCAAACGCTACAAAGCTGGAAGTACCGATTTGCAATTTGCGAAAGAGACGTTCCGTGCCCTTTTCACTGTTCTCCGCCCGAAGCGTCCAGAAGCCGATGAAGTAACGTGCCGTCAAATAGAAAGCGAAATAAAGAGCTAAAAAAAGAATAGGAATTTCCCAAGCTGATATTAAGAGATAAGCCTTAAGGGAAGATTTGTGGATAAGGGAGAAAGCGATGATTGCGCAGGCGAAGGCAAGGAAGCCGGGGGCGAACCGCACAAAGCGATCAATGATGGTTTTTTTGCCAGGTCGGTAGATGAACAGATAGATGAGCTTAATGGACCAGAAGGCTATGAAAGCGGCGATAAAAGGCGAAGCTACCCAAGAGATGGCAATGCCCGTTAAGAGAGGCCAGTTAACCGTTGAAAAACCACCGAGAGAAATGCCGACACCCGTCATCGCGCCCACAATGGCGTGCGTGGAGCTTACGGGAAGGCCTGTTAACGTAGAGACCAGCACAAAGAAACCGGCGGCCAAGAGACAAGACAGCATGCCAAGGATGTAGTGATCCGCACTGCTAAAGATATCCGGCTGGATGACGCCACCTACGAGTGTGGAAACAACCTTCGAGCCCAGGAGGACTGCCCCCACCAGAGTGAGTGTACTGGCGATCATAAGAGCCTGCCTGACCGAAAGCGCTTTTGAGCCTACGGCGGAAGCAAACGCGTTTGCGACATCGTTAGCCCCATTGCTAAAGGCCATGAAAAAGCCGCCAATTGCGGCGATTGCGAATAATACCCAGTTGTACTCCATGGAGGGGTTTTAGTGTTTTGTTTTTAAACCAGCGCTATTATCTACAAAAGTATAATAAATGCAAAGTGATTGTTTGAAAAATTTAAGCAAGGTTTGGGAAGCTTTGCTGTGGAGTAAGTTACTGCATTTTTATTTTATAGATGGCAAGGTCTGTGGCAATCACCTGCCATTGGCCATTGATACGTTTAAATACACGGATAAACTGGAAATTTTCATTGATTTTGTTTTTGCCCTGCTGTGCGGCAATATGCACATTTCCGATAGTGATGATGGTGTTATTAAACGAGCGGACGTAGATGGTAAGCAGATCGTACTCTGTGAAGCTTAGGTCTCCAGAGCGTAAGTCTTTGAGGAGCTGCTCTTGAGTGATCATGGCACCAAAAGGTGTTATGTAGACGGCATCTGGGGCAATTATTTTGGCGAGGTAAGCGCTATCAGCGTGACGATAAGCAGCGGCCAATTCCTCTGTGATGCTCATGATGGCGGCTTTATCTTCGAACTCACCCTCGTATCCAGAGGCATTTTGTGGGATAGCGGCGAGAATAGAGAGTTCCTTCTCTTGGAAATCTGCTACCAGTATGGGTTCGCTGGCTTGTATGGTGCATGCAGCAATGGTGAAGAGACCTAGCAGGGTAAGTAGGAATGGGGCTTTTGACATGGGCGTGATTCTACTAGAAATAGGAGTAAAAAGGAAGCCTTTTGTTTTGGCAGGAGGCGGTGCCGAAAGCCTGACGAAATTGGTAATAAGTTCGTTATTTCAGTTTTTTAAATTCGCTATATTGATTTTTTGTCTTGCGGGGTTTGGCTGGTTTTTTATATATAAGTTCGCTATAAAAGGGGTGGGTTTGTTTCACCTGGAACAAACCTTGCCAGCTCTGATGATCTTATGTTCAGTTCTTTAAATCAACGACAACTGGAGGAAATATTTTTGATCGAGACAGAGGAGCCGTGGTAGTTAGGGAAGCCAAGGGCATTCATATATTCGAGAAAAGGAGGAGGAGATTCTACTAAAGGGAGACGTTTTTTGGCACGCTCGCGGTTGATGCGCTTCAGCATGAGAAAGTCGAGTGCTGCGGGGTTGTTGCTAAGAAAGAGGAGAGGTTCTGTTTCGGTGTAATTGGCGTTAAAAGTAGTGCTCCCGATGTATTGGTAGCGCTCGAGGGTGAGGATTGTGAATGCTAAAGTATTTTTGAGCTCTGGGATGGCGGCGATTTCGGCGGCAGCGATGGAAGCCTGGGCTGGGTTGGTGAAGAAACGCGAGTTGTTGCTGACGTTCCATAGGGATATGTTTTGGACGGCACCCCCGATGCCCAAGGCTTCTGTGCTAGTCACCATAGGGAGGTTTATCCAAAAATCCACATTGAGAAACAAGACGGTGGGAAGGAAGCTTTTTCTGTCTACGCCAGTGCTCGAAATGTTGTTGGAGTAAGGGGAGAATACTTGGGAGAAAAGGTTAATTTCACGAGAAGGCAAGGCGTTTTCGTAGAACCAATTAACATCCCAGTATTTGCCTGAATCGAGCGCTAAAACGGGAGTGCCATCAAACGTTTTTCCGCCATCGCTCAGCGGAGGAAGGAAGCCAGCATCGCGCAAGTAGCGTGCATATTCGTCTACAATAAAAATATCCTTTTTCTCATAACCCTGCTCGATGAGGAAATCGATAACCGCTTCAACGAGGTTATGGGGTGTAGATAGCCCAGGGCCGGAACGCGAATAAACCTTAATGCCGACACGCTTATAGGGACCCGGTTTGAAGTGAACGTTATTTTGCTCTTCGAAGGTTCGGATGAGACACCTTGTAGCCCTTTTGTAATCCTGTTTGGAGAAGTTATCTAAGCTGAATTCGAGTATTTGAGAATGCTCTTGGGTGAGGGTATGCGTTTGTGCGGAAGCCAACAAAGGGCAACTGAAGATAAAAAAAATCGTCAAACAGCATTTTAGAACTTGCATTCTTTAATGGGGATAAGAGAGTGTTATAGAGAGTACAATGAAATCTGTAATAATCAAGTTAATAAATTTAAGTTTAATAGTGTGCCTGACCTTTGCCTGGACGGGGTGTCAACGTGAGACAGAGGAGGAGCGCCAGCAAAAAATACAATATTTGATCAATGAAGATATAAAAACATCTGAAAAATTTGTGAACGAAAAGCAGTACAGTAAGGCGATTACCCTACTGGAAGACCTGCATGAATCCTTTCCCGAGCACCCTGAGGTATTGGAAGCCTTGGCCTGGGTGTATTCGCAGATGGGAGACGTGGCGTTAGCTGGGTTTTATTACGAGCAATCGTATTTGGCAGATACAAGCCACATAGAATTTGCACTGTATGCTGGGGAAGCGTACGCGAAGTCTGAGAATTGGGAGACCGCGATCGAGTATTACCGGATATACCTTAATAAGGAGAGCAAAGACGCCCGTGCGTGGAAGTTGTTGGCATATGCTTACTTGAGTAGCGGGCACCCTAATTTATCCCTAGACGCGTATGTGCGTGGAGTTGAGCTTGAAGAAGAAGAACCTGATCTTGAAGAAAGTATATTTATAGGACGGTTATCGTATGAAGTGAAAGATTATATGAAAGCCAAGTATTGGTATAACCAAGCTTTGATACAAGATCCTGCGAGCGCGTATGCCTTGTTAGGCTTAGTGGATGTGGCTATCGCGAGAAAATCGTACACGCAGGCTGAGTATTATCTTAAGAAATTAGAAACGGCATTGATACCCGATGCTGAAGCAGCGAGACTTGAACAAGACAAAGAGATCCTTGCGAAATGGAAAGTTGAGCAAGAAGAACTCGAGAAGAGCCGCTTAGAGAAAGAAAGACTGCGCCTCGAGGAAGAACGCGCTAAAGCCGAAGCAGAAAAGAAAGCGCAAGAGGAAGCCCAGAGAGCGCTTGCTGAGAGTGAAGAAAGTAATGAACTTGGCGATGGCAAAGTTGAGCCTGAGACGGAATCGAGTAAGGTACCCGGAAGCGAAGTGGGCACTGCAGGAGGAGGCTATGTCCAAAAAAAGCCTGTAAGCGCGATTGATTATTATAAAGAAGCGAGCCGGTTAAGACGCGAAAATAAGTATAAAGATGCGGCGAAGCTCTACTGGAAATCGTTAACGATTGACGATACCGACGCGGACGTGTGGTATGAGCTTGCGGAAACCTATTTTGAGAACAAGCAATTGCGAGACGCGGAGATGACCGCATTGGAAGCGATTCGCAGGAACCCAAAAAATATATTATACACGTTACTTTATTTAAAAATAGTACAGAACGAGCGAACCCCGCAGTATTTTATGGAAGAGCTGTTAAAAGCGAGGGCGAATTTCCCGGGTTCACCAGAAATAACATTAGCTGTGGCAAAAGGGTATAAAGATATTGCGCACAATAAGCACAATGCGTTGCAGTTGTATGAATTATATTTAAAGCAAGCGCCACAATCTAACCAGAAGGCTGAAGTCGAGAAGACGATAGAGCAATTAAAAGCAGAGACAGGGAAATAGATGTCGTTTTTTAAACGAAGCTGCCTTGAGGAAATCAAGCTAAAGGTGTCCATCGTGGACGTTGTGGCTCCCTATGTGACCCTGAAGCAGACCGGGAGTTATTTTAAGGGATTGAGCCCCTTTAACCACGAGAAGACCCCCTCCTTTTTTGTGCACCCCGACAAGAACTTTTTCAAATGCTATAGCAGCGGGAACTCCGGGGATATCTTTCGGTTTATCCAGTTAAAAGAAAATTTGGCATTTCCCGAAGCGGTGGAAGTGTTGGCCAACCGCTTTAATATACCCCTGGAGTATGAAGACGGTCAGGATAAAGAAAGCATGTCTGAGCGTAAAGAGCTATTTGACATACACGAGATAGCCGCGGAGCATTATCGAAAAGCATTTTTAGCAGACACAAAAGAAGGTGCCTGGATAAGAAATTATTGGGAAAAAGACCGTAGTTTTTTATTGAATACAGCAAAAGAATACGGTGTTGGGTATGCGCCCCTGGATGGTCGTGATTTATTAAATGAGCTATTGGAAAAAAAGTTCTCGAAAGAAGCATTAACATCCTGCGGATTATTTTATACCGGAAAAGGGAACAATCGTCCTGAGAACTGGCACCCCAGATTTCAAGGACGGCTCATGATCTCTATAAAAGACATACAAGGGAGAGTGATAGCGTTTACCGGAAGGGCACTTGAAATTACCCCTGAAAAAGACCCCGCTAGAGATGCGAAGTATATAAACTCCCCCGAGACGCCCCTATTTTCGAAAAGCCATGTATTATTTGGCCTAGATAATGCCCGACAGCACATAGCCCAAGAGAACCATTTTTTATTAGTAGAAGGACAATTGGACGCGATACGATGTTGGGAAAAAGGCTTAAAGACAGCCGTTGCGCCCCAAGGAACCAGTATCACAATGGAGCAGATGGGCTTACTCAGACGATACGCGTCTAACATAACCTGTTTTCTAGACGGTGACCGAGCGGGTAAAAAAGCAGCCCTCAGGATGTTGCCCATGGCCATCAAAGCAGGCCTGGATGTTCAATTTTTGCCCTTAAAAGAACAAGAAGATCCAGATGCGTTTCTAAGCAGTTACCCAAAAGACGACATAAAGGCATACCTGGAAAAATCAGTTATCAGTGCGATGACCTTTGCTATTGGCATGTATTTCCCGAAAGACAGGACATTAACCTCAAGAGAGAAAACAGACGGAATAGAACAGTTATTCGAGATTATTACCTGTACGAATTCCGCTATCATGCAAGATGAGTATTTGGATGAAATATATAGGTTAACCCATATTAATAGGCAGACCCTGCAAGCGGACTTTCAGACATTTAAAAGAAATAAAAAGATCCAAAACGAGCCAGAAAATGCGTTATACACAACGGCGAAAGAAGTCATAAACACAGATTCCGGGAATAATGAGAAGTTGACAACCGTTGAGTATCAACTACTATTATTGATTTTGAACCAGGAAGAAATAGCTAAAAAAATAGCCGAGGTAGTGAATCCTGACTGGATAATGTCGAGTGACCTGTACGGGACCCTACTGAGACGGGTTTTGGCAGAAATTCGGGAAGGCGAATGGGACGGATCAGATAAAATGAATGATTTACTTGAAAATGACGCAGAAAGAGATATAATTTATTCATTATTGTTAGACGATCTCCCCTTTGATGAACCAAAAAGAACAGCAAACATGTGTATTAAACAACTGTATAAACAGTATATTCATGCGCGGCGTGACCAGCTTGACCAACGGATTGCAAATTTGGGTAATGGGGAACAAGAGGAAGTTATTAATTTACAGAATGAGCGTGTAAAGTTGAGGAAGGCGTTATCTGCGGCACCGGCAATTAAATAAATTTATTAAGATATGGCGAAAGCAAAAGAGACCAAAAAGAAGCAAGTAGTAAAAAAGAAGGCACCTGTGGCAAAAAAGACCGCAAAGAAGAGTGTCGTGGCGAAGGCAAATACTGCGAAGAAAAAAGTTGCTGTGAAGAAGCCTGTCGCGAAAAAGGTTGCGAGTGTAAAAAAACAGGTTGTAAAGAAGAGCGCCGTGGCGAAGCCCAAGGCTACGAAGAAAAAAGTTACCGTGAAGAAACCTGTTGCGAAAAAGGCTACCGTGGCAAAGAAAGTTGTGCGGAGTAAGGCAAAGGAAGTAGCGCGGGATAAGAAGGTGTCTGCGAAGAAGAGTAAAGTTTTGGAGAAAAAAGTTTCTCAATCGAAGAAGGTGGTTGCCAAGAAAGGCAAGGATACGAAGCCTGTGGTAGCAAAAAAGGTTACTAAGCCTCCGGTGCCAGCGAAGAAAGCTATTCAGGAGAAAGCGCACGATAAAAATAATAGTGCCAAGATGAAAGAATTTGATAACAAAAAGGCAAGTAAGAAGCCTTTTGTGGCGGCTCCTGTTGAGGAGAAGCAAAAGAAGGGGGATACTAAAGGGTTGGGTAATAAAGTGACTGCAAAAAAGATTGAAGTTGAGATTGAGGATGCTGAACGTGGTGACGGCGATGACGGTAATGATGGTAAGTTGAATGAGAAGATCAAGCAGCTGATTAGCCATGCGAAATCCCAGGGGTATTTGACCGTTCAGGATATTAATGAGTCCCTTCCAGAAGGGATTAATAATCCTGAAGAGATTGAGAATGTTATTTCTATTTTAGAGAATCTGGAAATTGATATTCTGGATACGGAAGAAATAGAGCATTACAAAGCGCGGATGCAGCAGACTGAAGATAAGATGATGAAGTCTGCCCAAGGGGATGTGCTTGATGATCCTGTTCGGATGTATTTGAAACAGATGGGCCAAGTACCTCTATTGACACGTGAGCAGGAGGTCGATATTTCCAAGCGCATTGAGAAGGCCGATAGTGATGCACAGACAGCTCTGTTTTCCGTGCCCTTGACGGCGAAGTTTCAGATTGAGCTGGCTGAAAAGTTGGCTAATCGAGAAGAGCGTTTTGACCGTGTTATTTTAGACAAGAAGATTGATAGCCGAGAGGAGTACTTTGAGACGCTCCCCAAGACGATTGAAGAAGCGAAAGCTTTGTTGATTAAAACAGACAAAGCATGGAAAGAACTTCAGGCGGCTCCGGTGAAGAGTAAAAAAGCAATTCAGACGCGTTATAATAAATATACAGAACAGTTAAAAGAAGTCCTCAAGAAATTTTACTTCAAGCTAAAAGTGTTTGAAGAGCATTTGGATAGCCTTGTGCCTGTTGTGCATGAGATTGAAGATGCTTATAACAAGATAGCGATCGCAGAGAAATCCTCATCAATTCGCGCGAAGAACATAGACGTTAAAGCCTTGAAAGCTAAATTGAAAGGGTTTGAAGCGGAGTACCAGATGGATCCCGAAGCGTTTGTGAAGATGATACGTTTTGTGCGCAAGAACCTGGCGGATTCTCACCAAGCAAAGACGGAGATGGTGGAAGCTAATTTGCGCCTAGTAATTAGTATTGCAAAGAAGTACACGAATCGCGGTTTGTCTTTCCTGGATCTGATTCAGGAAGGTAATATGGGCTTGATGAAAGCGGTGGAGAAGTTTGAGTATCGCCGTGGGTATAAGTTTTCAACGTATGCTACGTGGTGGATACGCCAAGCGATTACCCGTTCGATTGCAGACCAAGCGCGGACGATTCGTATACCGGTGCATATGATTGAGACGTTGAACAAGGTGATCCAGGTGCAGAAGCAATTGTTGCAGGAATTGGGGCATGAGCCGACTCCTGAAGAAGTAGCGGAAGAAATGGAAATGCCGGTTGAGAAAGTGCAATCTATCATGAAAATGGCACAACAACCGATATCCCTGCAGAGCCCAGTGGGGGAGAGCGATGATACGAATTTTGGTGACTTTATTGAAGACAAAGGCGCTGAGAACCCGTATGACATGACCGCCTTCAGTTTGTTGCGCGAGAAGATACTTGATGTGCTTTCCAGCTTGACGGAGCGTGAGCGTAAGGTGCTTTCCCTTCGATTTGGTTTAGCGGACGGTTATAGCCGGACGTTGGAAGAAGTCGGACAGCTCTTTAAAGTAACGCGTGAGCGGATTCGCCAGATTGAGGCCAAGGCTTTGCGTAAGATGCGCCACCCGACCCGTTTGCGCCAATTGCACGGTTTCTTTGAAGGTGATACGGATACCTCTGGACCTGGCTTTGATGCGTTTTCACAGAGTTAAACTATTATGAGACGAGCGGCACTGACATTTCTACTGGCTATTATAACCCAGATGGTGTGTGTTAATGCCGTTATTGCCGGCGAAAGAAAGTATACTGTAGTATTGCATAATGAAACGAGTATACCGCTTTTCCTTCAATTTGTAGATGTGGAAGAAAGCATTGAGACGGATGGGGCGCATAACAATCTTTATGAGGTTAGCCCCAAAACGGTCTTAACCCTATTTGACGGCGTGACGAAGGCGGAAATTGGTGGCCGCCAGTTGATGCAATTTGCTAATGTAGTGCCCTATTCGGCACCCGTAGACGAATGCCGGATACTCTTGTTTAATGAAACGAAAGGCAGCCTGATACGCTTTAGATACCTGAGCCCTGACGGCAAGGAATATCAAGTACAGTTAGCCTACAGAATAGAGAATAAGCGCATCGGAAGCGATGAGCGCGGGGATTACCACAAGACCTATTTTATTGTCTTTAATATGCTATAGCGGTGAAGGGGGTTGTTTAAGTTGCAGGAGGAGTGAAGTTTTATTCGAATTGCATGAATTTTTAATAAAAAAACTTGCAAAAAGATCTTAATGAGGGTAGAATAAAATAAAAAGCGAGGGCATGAGAACACGGGAGAAAGCAGTAGATGAGTTTAGAAAACATTTAAAAGAGGGGTGTGTGTATAGGCGTTCTGAAATGAGTTCTTGGTCTAATGCGGTGGATCGTCATTTAGCTTTATTGCAAGAGGATCATACCCTTGAGAAATTATCTGGTGGGCTTTATTTTTATCCTAAAAAATCTGTATTTGGTTTAACGAGGCCTTCAGAGGAAGCTGTTGTAATAACCTTTCTTAAGGATGATCGATTTTTGATAACGACACCGAATCATTACAACGCCCTTGGGGTTGGGACCACACAGTTGTACAATGAAACTGTTGTATACAACCGCAAGCGCCATGGCTTATTCAGATTTGGGAAACGGCAGTATCGCTTTGTGCGCAAAGATTATTTTCCACTACAGTTAAGCGAAGCGTTTTTGATGGTGGATTTGGTTGATAACCTTAACCAGCTAGCGGAGGAGAATAAGAAGGTTATACTTGAACGTGTTGCGGAAAAAGCAAAGGCATTAAATCGCAAGGAACTTTTGGTAGCTGTTAAAGAATATGGTGGTGTGCATTCCAAGAAGTTTTTTGGCAGCTTATTTAGTAAAGATTTGAAGCATTATGAAAGCCCCGTACTTGCATGAACATTCGGAGTTTTCGGATACAGGGGTAGGCCGAGCTTTCGGGAGATATTGAGCCGAATACAGGATAATATCGAAAGGCTGTAATAGAACTGCGAGTCACGAATTTTTTTGTGCTACACGTAGAGTATCAGTTTTTCGTCCTGGTTTTCAGTTTTTTTGATATAATCGGAAAACAAGAATTGAGGCGTTTGGCCATCATTGTTTTTGATGGATTTTATTTTATTCCACTCTTTATTGCTTAGGCCATATTTGAGTAGCACATTTTTAATAAAGTTTAAACTTTCGTGAGCAAGGTGAAGGGGAGTGTTGCCGAGGGTATCCTTGCATTGAAAGAGTGCACAGATAGCTGATATTGACATAATATTACTCTTGAGGATTCTTTCGAGAAAGTCTCCTCGGAGTTGGCCTGTTTGAGCGATGAGGTGGATGCCCTTTTGCTTTTTGTCTTTATCGATGTATAAATCGAAGATGGGCTTTGCGATTTCTTGAATATATTTGAGATTGGAGGAATCTGTTTTTTTTGAGAAGTCTTTTAGGATGTAAAACAGACTATTAACATCCCTATTTTTAATGATCTTAGCGAGAATGATCTCGGATGGTGTATTGATGGATGGATAAGTTTTGTTTGTGAAAAATTCGGATACGTCAAAAAAGATCTTTATTTTTTCGATGGGGAGATTTGCTTTAGGATAGAGCTTGAGAAAAAGATTTATTAACTTTGGAAACTGACGGTTTTCAACGGCTATATGGAGGGTGGATTTGGGATTTTTTTCTCCCCCCGTTACTTTTAAAAGACAAAATGTGTTGATGAACTTTATGTTTGAGGTGACGAAATCCATGCGGGATGGCGTGTAATAGAGTGTCTTAAGTGATTGAATAAGAGAGTTATTTTTTGCAGCTTTCTGTAAGGGATTATCCTTTTCTTGAGAGATGGAATTGCCGGAAGAAGAAATCTCAAGAGAGAGCAGAGCATAGATATCTTCATAATAGAAACCCAGGTCATGAAGCGATTGTAGAAAGGTGTGCAAGTAGCCTTTTCCTGCTTCGACATGCATGAGCTTTATGATTTTTTTAGTGAGCTCTTTATCCTTAAAGATCTCTTCAGGAATTTTTTTACCGGTGAGTTTTTGGAGCGATAGTGCATATGAGTTGTTATTGATTACCGTGAAGTTCTTTTTTTCGATTTGCTGCTTGTAGACTTTTTTAATCATAGGGCTATAGGGGGGTAAATGCGGGTGGCTTTAATCTATCATGATGGACATATTTTGAGGGAGTTGACAAGCGTGCGTTGTCAAAATAGAATTTGCAGCACGAGATATGTCGAGCGGCTGGATATTACTAAAGTGTTGGGTGATTGGGATAGCGATTGCGGCACCCGTTGGGCCAATCGGGATGTTGTTTATACGCAAGACCCTAGAGCTTGGCGTTGCTGGAATGGTAGGAGTTGGCTTGGGGGCTGCGATGGCGGACATAGTCTTTTGCATAATTGTGGGAGGAGGGCTAACAACGGTCTCCCTGTTTTTGAACGATTATTCTCTTTATATAAAGCTTATAGGCGGGCTAATCTTGTTATACTTGGGTTTTAGGGAATGTATTAAGATAGAAAGAGTGTCTGCGGGGGTAGTATCGAGGCGGAAAGTGATTCTCACTTTAGTGCCCCTGACCTTTGTGTTAACGCTTTCTAACCCGGTTGCGATATTTAGTTTTATAGGTGTGTTTTCAGCGGTTGGGCTAGTGGGATCCACCTTATGGGATATGGTTTGGATGGTTTTGGGGATATTTCTAGGTTCTCTAAGTTGGTGGGGAATATTGGGCATTATTACCTTTAGTTCGAAACGCTTTATGTCACAAAACGCGCTACGAATGATTAAAATTGTGTCCGGGATCGTATTAATCAGCTTTGGGCTGTGGGCAATTGGAACCGTCATTTGGCATAAAGGAGCATTGTGATGTTGGCTTGTTGTTACAATAGTTGTTATTTGTAAGATTCTCGTGTTTGACAGGTTAGGGGAAATGCGTATAATCAATATCCCTTATGCCAGAGTATTCTAATTTTAAGTTTGAAATACAAAACAGAGATAGCGAGAGCAAGGCGCGTTATGGTGTTTTGAAGACACCGCATGGTGATTTAGAGACACCGAACTTTATCTTTTGCGCGACCAAAGGGGCGATGAAAAGCGTGACAACGGAGCATCTAAGAGCTGCCGGCGCTGATATTATTCTTTCTAACACCTACCACATGTTTGTGCAGCCCGGGCCTGATCTGGTTGCTAAACACGGCGGGTTACATAAGTTTTTGAACTGGGATAAACCCATGTTGACGGACTCTGGCGGCTTTCAGATATTTAGCTTGGGGCACGGCGGTGTAGCCTCTGAGATTAAAGGCAACCGGCAGTTGACTTCTCAGAAAATGCTCAAAAAAATTGACGAAGACGGCGCGATCTTTCGTTCCTATGTAGACGGTACGATGCATCGATTGACGCCAGAGCTTTCTATTGATATACAACGTAAGCTTGGCGCGGATATTATTTTAGTACTAGATGAGTGTACGCCCTTTCACTCGGATCGTAGATATACGGAACGTTCGATGCAGCGAAGCCATCGTTGGGAGAAAAGAAGTTTGGAAGAATTCATTCGTGGGGACAATGGTGCGCAGTGCTTGTACGGGATTGTGCAAGGCGGCATTTATCCTGATTTGAGAAAAGAAAGCGCTTCCTTTGTGGCTAGCGAAGATTTTTTTGGACAAGCTATTGGTGGGAGCCTAGGAGGCGGCAAAGAACAGATGTTTGACGTGGTCTCCTTTACAACGCCATACCTGCACCCGGATCGCCCAATACATTTGCTTGGCATTGGTGGTATTAGAGATATTTGGAATGGGGTGGAACAGGGGATTGATACGTTTGATTGCGTGCACCCGACCCGTTTGGCAAGACATGGGGGTGCTCTCGTACACCCTGCTATGGGAGAAGGTAAAGAGCATATCAATATTAAGAATGCTCGCTTTAAGGAAGATCTAGGGCCGATCGAAGCTGGGTGTGATTGTTATTGCTGCCAGAATTTTACACGAGCTTACGTGCATTACCTGTTTCAGGCAAAAGAGCTGATCGGTGGGACGTTGCTGACGATCCATAATATACGCTTTATGTGCCGTTTAGCAAAAACGATACGAGAAGCGATTCGCAATGGGGAGTTTCAGGCCGTTAAGAAGACCTGGATGTAGGTTGGCTGAATCGACTGTATTTAAAATAAAGAATAAAAAAAAGCGCCCGAAACTATCGGACGCTTTTTTGTTTTATAAAAGAGAACTTGTATCTACAAGAGCTTATTCTCCTTGGTTCTTCTCTACGATATCGAAAGCATCGCTGAGGCTTGTGAGTTCGTCTTGCTTAATTTTGTCATAAGCAACGATTTCACGAGCGAGCTGATCGGTATTGTAAGAAGCAGCCTTGATGGAGAGGCCGATACGGCGTTCATCTCTGTCGATCTTGATAACACGGGCTGTCACTTCTTGGCCAACGCTGAGAACATCTTTGATCTTTTCAATATGTTCTTCACCGATTTGGCTGATGTGGACAAGGCCATCGATATCATTTTTCAATTCAATGAAAGCGCCATAGGCAGTGATCTTAGCGACCTTACCGGAAACGATGTCACCGACCTTGAAGTTCTTTTCGATGTTTGACCAAGGATCTTCGTGGAGTTGTTTAACACCAAGAGAGATACGTTGTTGAGAAGGATCTACGTCTAGGACGATCGCTTCAATTTCGTCACCCTTCTTGAGGACTTCACTTGGATTGTTGATCTTACGAGTCCAGCTCATATCGGAGACGTGGATCATACCATCGATACCTTCTTCGAGTTCAACGAACGCACCGTAGGTAGTTAGGCTGCGGACTTTACCGCGAACACGGGCACCTGCTGGGTAGTTGTGTTTTGCCATTTCCCATGGGTTTGTTTCAAGTTGACGGATACCAAGGGAGATTTTTTGCTCATCCTTTTGGATACCGAGGACGACAGCGTCCACTTCGTCACCAATGCGAAGGACTTCGCTTGGTTTAGTGATGCGCTTTGTCCAGGAAAGTTCTGTAACGTGTACGAGACCTTCAACGCCTTGTTCGAGCTCGATGAACGCGCCATAAGGAACAAGGTTAACGACTTTACCGTGTACATGCGCACCAATTGGGAATTTCGCTTCGATGTGCTCCCATGGATTGGAAGTGGTTTGTTTAAGACCGAGGGAAACGCGCTCGCGATCGCGGTCGATTTCGATGATGATGACGTTGATTTCTTCGCCCACCTTAAGCATTTCACTTGGGTGAGAGATACGACCCCAGCTCATATCGGTGATATGGAGGAGACCATCGAGGCCATCGAGATCGATAAACGCACCGTAGTCAGTGATGTTCTTAACCGTACCACGGCAAGTTTCACCCACTTTAACTTCGTCAAGAAGCTTACGACGTTTGACCTGACGTTGCTCTTCGATGAGCTCACGACGGGAAACGACGATATTTTTGCGATCGAGATTGATCTTAAGAATTTTAAAGTCGTACGTTTGGCCGACGTATTGATCCAGATTCTTGGGAGGTTGGATATCGATTTGAGAAGCAGGAAGGAAAGCGTCTACGCCGATGCTGACGATTAAGCCGCCCTTGACCTTGCTTTTAATGCGGCCGGGGATAATGGTACCCTCTTGGCATTTATTAAGGATATTCTCCCAATTCTTTTTCTGTTCTGCCTTATCGAAAGAAATAACGGGATAACCGTCTTTGTTTTCAATCTTTTCCAAGAACACTTCGACATCGGAACCGATGGATAATTCGCTTGTGTCGATGAATTCGTGCGCAGGGATGATACCCTCTGATTTGGCACCGATATCAATAACGACTTCGTTTGGGCGAATTTCTGTGATTGTTCCTTTGATTATGGATCCCTCTTTTAGGGCTCCGATTCCGCTCTGTTTGAGCAGTTTTTCCATTATAGAACTCATATGGAATTTGGTTAGTAGTTAATGTTCTTTGTTGCGACTCATTTCACCGTGAAATGAACGAAATTCGATAATGCTTTGGATTTGAGGAAATTACAAGTGAAAAAAGCTGGTGCGTGGGTAGTTTTTTTTGAATAAAAAATGGCTAAACTCAGAGGTGAAGTTGCCTTTATTTTTTGCCCCACTTCATGCCAAAGAAGCCCTTCTTATAGCGTTTGGATTTGGCAACGATGAAGATGTAAAGGGTTGCTAGGAAGAGGATATTGCCTACGCAGAGCCAGGCAACTGGATCTGGTTTTTGGCCGTTGCCACCGAAGAGATCTACGATGCGGTGGTCTATGCCTTGTCCTCCTAGGCCTAGGGCGTCTAAGAGAACCCATAGGACGAATACCGTTAAGAGGAAAATAGGGCAGATGTATTTGAAAATAGGGTAGAAAAATTTAGGTATAGGGAAAGCGGAACCGCGGTTCGCTTCTTTCATGCCTTTTTTGGCGCCCATGCCCCAAGAGAAAGTGATGATTTCAAATGTTACCATGACGAACATGAGGAACGTTATCCAGAAGTCAAAGGTGTCCAATGCCTTAAGCCCTTTGGTGTACCAGAATACGATGCACGCGCTTGAAGCCGTGATGGCAAAGAGTAGAGCGATTGTACGCTTATGCCCCCAGCCTAGAACTTCTTGAAGAAAGGCTTTACCAGGTTGAAGCATGGCTAAGGTGGCGGAGACGGATGCTAAGAAAAGGAGGAAAAAGAAGAGAAAGCCGAAGAGTTGCCCTAGGGGCATTTTGGCGAAAACCATAGGCAGGACGTTGAAACCTAGGCCAAATGTGCCGGCGTTTTGAACACTAGCCGCTCCTAGGAATGCAAACCCGGCAGGAATCGTCATGAGACCGCCCAATGCTACTTCTGAGAACTCATTGGCGCTTGTGGAACTGACGTTGCTGAGAACCACATCATCGTCTTTCTTCATATAACTGGCGTAGACAATGATTAAGCCTGCGCCGAGACAGAGCGAGAGAAATATTTGAGAAGCCGCGGCTAACCAGAGACGTGGGCGCTTGAGTTGATCCCAGATAGTAGTCTCCTCAATTTTGTAGGAATCAGGGCTGGTTGCTACCAGTGTTTGAGCATCCTTTTGGGCGATTTCGCCGATTACCTGATATTGGTTTTCCCATGTGCTCTGTTCTGTATTCCAGGATTGTAAAACAGCTTTATTGGGATTCCACATGAAGCCGAGGCCATTGTTGATATTGTTTTCAGGGGTTTGAGGATCAGGAGTACCCAGTGTAAGGACTCGTATGGTAATAATGATTGCGATGAAAATGAGCAGTGGGATAGCGCGTTTGGTAAAGAATTCTATGCCCTTGGAGACCCCGCGAAAGATAAGAAAAAAGTCTATTATAAAGGCGATGAGAATATAACCTCCTACCTTTTGCATGCCAAAGCCAAGTGCGGAGCCGTCTTCATGCACGCCTACGAAGTTTTCCCAGAAAGTTTGGGCTTCGGCAATGTTTTTAAAGTCGAACATACCAAAGAGGTAATTGACTGCGTAGCCCAAGCACCAGGCTTGTATGTAGACATAATATGTGAAAATACCCAAGGGGATAATAATGGCGAGGATACCAAAGTATTTAGCAAATGGGCGCCCCCAAATAAGATTAAATACACCGGGGGCTGCTGAGAAACCCTTTTTGCCGCCGAAACGCCCCATAGTCCATTCTGCCCAACCGATCGGGAGACCGATGATGAGTAGGGAAACGAAGTAGGCGATCATGAAGGCGCCGCCACCGTATTGGGCGACTTGCCCGGGAAAGCGAAGAAAGTTGCCTAAGCCGACCGCACCACCGGCAACGGCCATAATGACCCCTATTTTAGAGTTCCATGAGTCTTTTTGTGACATGCCTTAATCGTGTATATTATTATATTTTTTTACTCTGGAGACGATGATAGAAAGCAGGAGAATGAGGCCGATTAGTATACCTATACCCATCCAGGCGACCATGTTAGGTTTTTGAGTGCTGCTGCCAAAGAGATCTACGATATGGTAGTCTATTCCCGTGCCGCCTGCTCCAAATACGTCTAATATTAGCCAGAAGAGGAAAACGGTTAATAAAAACAGAGGAGTAACATATTTTATAATAAAACGGAAAATTCTAGGGACGGGGAAAGCTGCGCCACGATTTGCTTCAGCTAGCGCCTTATCTATGCCGAGGATCCAGCCGAAGAGAATGACCTCGAAGCCCGCCATGAGGAACATTAGGACGTTTGTTACCCAGAAGTCTACGGTGTCCATCGCCTTTAAATCTTTAGTAAACCAGCAGATTACCAGAGCGGCAGCGGCGGCGATTATTGTTAGCAGGCCTAGTGAACGCTTGCGGCCTGGTGTAATGGTTTCTCTAAGGAAAGATAACGCAGCCTGGAGCATAGCGAGGGTGCCGGAAATAGAGGCCAAGAAAAGTAAGAAGAAGAAGAGGAATCCGAATAAGTGGCCCATGGGCATTTCCTTAAAAACCATTGGCAGGACATTGAACCCCAATGCAAAGATACCTTGCCCGGCGACCCCGGCGGCACCGAAGAAAGCATAGGCGGCGGGAATGGTGATCAGCCCCCCGAGGCCTACTTCGCAAAATTCATTAGCGCTCATGGAAGTGAGGTTACTTAATACGACATCATCGTTTTCCTTCATGTAACTGGCGTAGACCAGGATTACTCCCGCACCGATGCAGAGTGAGAAAAATATTTGCCCTCCAGCAGCTAGCCAGAGTCTAGGCTTTTTGAGTTGGTCGACTACCGTTTCCTTTTTAAATTGGTAGTGCTCTGGGTTGTTTTGAACCAGACGCTCGGCGTTTGCTAACTCGGTGTCGCCAATGATCTGGTTTGTGCTGATCAGCGAGTTGTCTGATGGATCAACTGTTTGCAGAAATAGCTTGGTGGGATTCCACATGAAGCCAAGGCCGTTGTTAACATTGTATTGCGGGTTTTCTGCGACTGGAGTACCTAGCGTCAGTACTCTTATTAATAATATAATGGCTAGAAAGATGAGCGTAGGGATAGCTCTCGTGGTGAAGAATTCTATGCCCTTGGAAAGCCCCTTACAGATGATGATAATATTAACGGAAAATGTGATGACAACATATAGACCGAAAGAATCTATACCCCAGTGGGTGACGGCACCGTTATTAGCCGCGCCTACGAAGTTTGCCCAGAATGCTGAAGCGGAGTCGACATCTGTAAAATTGATTTTGCCGGCGAGAAAGTTAGCGGCGTATCCCAAGCACCAGGCTTGCACATATATATAGTAAGAGAAAATGCCGATAGCGACTACGGTGCCGATGACCCCGAAGTATTTAGCTAAACGATTCTTCCATATGGTCGAGAATATGCCAGGGCAGGCAAAAAAACCTCTACGACCTCCGTGGCGCCCAATTGTCCACTCAGCCCAGCCGATGGGTAAGCCGATGATGATGAATGAGACAAAGTAGGCGATCATAAACGCACCGCCCCCGAATTGGGCAACCTGGCCAGGAAAACGAAGGAAGTTGCCCAGGCCCACTGAACCGGCGGCAACTGCCATAATAACGCCTATGCGAGTGTTCCAGCTTTCTTTACTCATGTCTTATATGTTTTTGTAAGCTTTTGCTTTATAGGTAAATATTCCGTAAATGATGAAAAGGGTAACTATGTTGGCTATGCCCAGCCAAGCGATGATGTTGGCCTTGTGATCCTTACTGCCGATTAAGTCCACGATATAATAGCTCAAACCATTACCACCGATGCCTAGCACGTCTACTAAAACCCAGAAGATGAATATACTGAGCATGAAGATAGGGCAGATGTATTTAGCGATCGGTATAAAGAGCTTTGGAATCGCAAACGCTGCGCCACGGTTTGCTTCCTCAAACCCACGACGAACCCCAAAAGCCCAGGAGAAGAGGATGATCTGAATCGTTGCAAAGACGAAGATCAGGAAGTCGCCTACCCAGAAGTTTAAAGTATCCATGAGCTTGAGATCCTCTGTGAAGAAGAATACAAGTGACGTACCAATGAGTGTTATAGTAAAAAGCAAAGCTAGGCATTTATTTCGGCTCCAGCCCAGGGACTCTTGAAAGAAAGCGAGACCCGGTTGCAGCATGGAAAGAACACTCGATACAGCCGCAATAAATAGTAAAAAGAAAAAGAAGAAGCCAAAGACCCAGCCAAAAGGCATCTGGCTGAAAACCATCGGCAGGACATTGAAACCGAGTCCGAAGACCCCTTGGCCGACCATGCCAGCTGCTCCTAGGAAAGCGTACCCTGCAGGGATCGTGATAAGCCCTCCAAGCGCAACTTCGCAAAACTCATTAGCAGAAGTAGAGGTGAGGTTACTTAAGACAACATCATCATTTTCCTTCATATAGCTTGAGAAAACAGTGATGACACCTGTGCCCACGCATAAAGATAAGAATAGCTGAGAAGCCGCTGCGAGCCAGAGTTGAGGGCGCTTTAGTTGAGTTAAAAACGAAACTTCTTGGAGGCGGTATTGGGTGGGGTTAGATTGGACTAGGGCTTCTCGTTTAGCAATGTCTGCAGAACCGATCACCTCTATTTTGTTTTCCCATTTATTTTGCGCTGGTGAATATTCTTGGAGAACGGTCTTATTGGGGTTCCACATGAAACCCAGACCATTGTTGATATTATTGTCCGGCTTAGCGGCATCCGGCGTACCCAACGTGAGAACGCGGATCACAATGATGATACCTAAAATGATTAATATCGGCATGGCCCATTTGGCAAACAACTCGATGCCCTGCCTGAGACCCTTGTAGATGAAGAAAAAGTTGATCGCTAGGACGATGAGCAAATAACTGCCCACGTGTTTGAGATCAAAAGACAAGGCGGCACCATTTGAGCTGATGCCCACGAAATTTGCCCAAAACGACTGGGATTCTCCTATAGAAGTGAAATTGAGCCCATTGGAAAGAAAATTGACGGCATAGCCCAAACACCACGCTTGGACATACGTATAAAACATATAAACAACCGTAGGGATGACGACCCCTATAATGCCCAAATACTTAGCCATCGGGTGCTTCCAAATGGCATGAGTGATGCCCGGGGAAGACCTAAACCCCTTTTTGCCGGCATAACGCCCCATAATCCACTCACCCCAGCCGATCGGGAGGCCAATGATCAGGAAGGAGATAAAATAAGCTAGCATGAACGCCCCTCCACCATATTGAGCCGCTTGGCCGGGGAAGCGCAAGAAGTTGCCCAAACCGACAGCACTACCCGCTACGGCTAGAATGATACCTAGTTGGGAACCCCATCTTTCTTTATGGCTCGAATGTGGCATATTTGAGAATAATTCTTTGCCAGAATGCCCGAGCGGGTGAGATTATTCAAGACTTAAGATGGGATGGGTTTTAGCGGGTAAAATGGATTATATAAGGTGCAATAAAAAGCGCCTTTCCGGTTTGAAAGACGCTTTTTATTGTGTTTTTTAAATCAATTGTCTGTATTAAAGATCCTCATCAGTAGATCCCTTGAATCCGAAAAGGTTATATATGTTTTGTAACATACTGGGGCTTTCCGTCTTTGGACTATTGCTTTGAGATGAAGGAATTTCAATTACATCGTATTCTTCGAGCATTTTGTGGTCTTTTACTTCTTGGTTATGCTGCTGGCTTTTAATATTGCTGTTCGCTAATTGAGCCTGTATTGATGTTTCTTCCTGTAGCGTATTAACTTCCTTTAGGAGTGTTTCCAGTTCGTTTTTTAGGCCTTTGTCTGTGATTTCCGTAAGGTGTTCTGATATTATTCCGTGTAGGATTTTTGTCTGTTCGTTTGTTGTTATTAGGTGATCCGGATCTAATTTGCTGAAAGGGTTTTTGGAAGCTAAATCAGTTTTGTACTGATTTACTGTTTCCGTATGTTTTTCTACCCGGCCTTTGAGTAGTTTAACGGTCTCGGTGTCGAAAGAATGTTGTTTAATCTCGCTTGCATATTTTTGAGTCGCTTTCGTTCTCAGATTGTCTAGTTTGTTAGTTAGCGGAATGAATACTTTAACATTCACAGACAGCAGCTCATCACTTAATGAATCATCGACTTTGGTCGATGAATATAATATGCTTATACTGGACTTTAATGTACTTATTTCCCTATAAGCCTCCATATCAAAAGAATTACTCAGCCTGCTTTCTAAATCGGATACTTTCTGTTCGTAGTTTTCTAACTGTTCTTTATAGCTATCGAGCGGCTTTCTTAGTTCAATCTCTTTATATATCGAGCTTGATTGAAAATCATCAATCACTTGGAAAACATAATTCTTAACATTTTCCTGCTTTTGTTCTGGTGTTTGTTTTATATCCTGTACAGTGGTATTTGTTGTTACTGGATCGGTGGGCTTGTTTTTAACCTCCGTAACCGTATTGAACGTAGTTGAGCCTATTTTAGCTTCTCCCTTACCTTTCTCGGCGGTTTTCGTTTCTTTCGGTGTGGTTTTAGGGAAGACGTTTTGTTGCAAGTTTTTGAATAGTTTGTTCATTTCTTTGATGGTTTTTTGTTAAATTCCTTTTTTGAAACGGATTGCCTGTATGTACTTTTCTTTTTTATTTTAATTATAACTTAAATTTAGTCCATATTTTGCTTTTTTCAAATTACTGATGCTTTTTTGATATTATAATCTAGGATATATTAAATTAATTATTTCCATAAGTTTTAATTGGTAACGGCCAATTTTGTACGTATTATTAGACGGTGATCCTTTCGCTAGGGAAAGACCATTTTTTTTTGGGGAAAGGCTTGACTTGAAAAAAAATGCTGCTTTAATGATCAACGTTGAATGCACTGCCCGATGGTGTAATGGTAGCACAGCTGTTTTTGGTACAGCTTGTCGAGGTTCGAATCCTTGTCGGGCAACCATTTTATGAATTTTTGTTATGGACCCCTTCCTCATGTTATCCGCCCTTGCGCCCTGCTTTTTGATGGGGATATGTTGGAATCGTAAGTGTAGGCCTTTAGCATTAGACGAGATACTTGAGGGGTATTATGCGAGGCAAGGGGGGATTGACCACCTGAGTACGATTACGAGTATGCGGGTTGTTGGGGTAAATCATACTCCGGATAATGAGCCTGCGGAGTTTCATTTATATAAGAAGGCGCCAAACCGCTCTTATTTGGTGATTAACCCGAAATCGCCCACGGAACAGGTAGTGATGGCATTTAATGGGGAGTATCCTTGGATGAAGGAAGGGTTTGAGGCTCCAGAGCTTATGCCGGAGGTATCTGCACAGATATTTGTACGGGATGCTCCTATTTTGAGCCATTTGGCACATTCCTACAAGCGTGGGATACGCCTAGCACTTGTTGGGGAAACGATGATACGTAAGGAGTACTGTTACCAAATTAATGCTACATTGCCGGATGGGGCTGTTATTGAGTATTATATTGGGCGTGATGATTTTTTGGAGAAGAAAATTGCGCATGAAATGACGGTGGACGGGCAATTAGAACGGCACGAGGCGTATTTATCTCAGTACGGCGTTGTTGGAAAACTGCTTCAACCTTTTTTGATTGAGACATTTGTGAATAATGGATCACATTCAGCGATAGAGGTGCGTGAGATGCAGATCAACGTGCCCATTGCGGATGATTTATTTGAGCCTGAGGTGTCTCTTGCTGGACCAGTTAAGAGCGGTAGATAAGCGTGTCGATTGTTTACGATTTCTGATTATTTTGGATAATGTGCCTTATTTAAGGATACTGCTTGCTGATTAGATAGAGTTATCTTTATTTTAGATTTTATCTGTATATTTTTAGTTTTTTATTTACTCATCTGGTAATTGTGTATACGATCTGCAGATAAATTGTTCTTTATGGGAAATATAAATAATAACTATCATTTAAGTAAAAGTAATTATAGAAAAGAGGAATCAACCGAAAACGGTTTTTTTGGATCATTTTATAAATGGACCTGCGAGACGTGTAGTTGGATTGTTAGCGGGAAGGAGATTAGCAAATCAGAAGATTCGGTGTACACTAGATTTTTTAAGCAAATTGCCGTGATTAGGGACACGGAGTTTGTGCAAGGCGTTATTGAAAATGAGAAAGCTGGGATTGACGAAATACTGAAAGCGTTGGATTTATTGGCGAATGGCGAAACAAAAGTTAAAGAAGAGAAAGAATGTGATTCGTTTAAAAGATTGTTAGAAAAACGGTTAGATGAAGAAGATCGAGTAAAGGCGAGTTGCGATAATTTATTTAAAGATGCCTGTGAGCGAGGGTTAGAAGATGGCAATAATGGGTGGTATCGCAAGAATATTGATAAATGCCCCGGGTTGAGTGAACGCTTTTTTGACAAATACTTTGAGGAATTGGTTAGTTTGAGTAGCGAAGAACGGGCAATTCGCTTTAAAGAGATGGGACTAAGCTCAGATAATATTAAGAAAGCAGAGAGTATTTTTCAATATGAGGGCATAGATGCTTGGAGGTTTTTTAAGTACATAGGGCTTGAAGAGAGTGAGGCACAGCATTGGGAAATGAACTGGTTGCAGAAGCTAGGGAAGTTTGCTTGGGACAATAAAGGGAAAATTATTTTAGGCTATGTTTTTACACAGATACAGCCCGTTGAGACTGTGCTGACGAAAGGATGGCATAGTGACGGCAACCAGTTTAAACGCAATACAGGTAACGGAATCGATGAGCGAGGCCTGGTGAAGCTTGAGCAGCGAGAGATACAGAAAGATGTATGTGTATCTTTAAATTCTTTTGAGCAGAAGTTTAGGTGGGAGAAACCAGTTGAGGGTAATCATTTATCCATTGCGAGCAAAGAGGAGATGGAATGGTTCTTGGAAGTAAATGATTTGCCGAAAGATTTTTTAGAAGCTGGTTGGTATCCTAAAGATAACGCCAAACGAACCCAGTTGATACAGGCCGCATTTGAAGCAGCGCAACATGAGGGGAACTGGGATTATTTAAATTATTTTGTTAAACAGCCGCTTTATACACACGAAGTTAAGAGTTATATATTCTACCAAACACGGTTAGGGATTCCACGTGAGTTGGAATCTTTTCTAGCTCAGAATGTTGTTGAAACATGGTGTGAAAAGATGGGCTGGAGTAAGGAGTATTTGATTTTTGGCTATGCATCTATAGAGAGAGCTATACGAGATAAAGACCTGCCGCGATTGAAAGTGTTATTGGAAAAAGAGGACGTGAGCATCGCGCATAAAGAAAAAGCAAAAAATATTTTAAGAGATACATTTTATTCGAAAGATGCCCGTATGTTGAAAATGGTGTTGGCAACAGGTTGGGTGCGAGAAGGTTGTAAAATATCAGAGTTGATGAAAGATCTATACGAGTATAAGCCCGAATTTAAAGAGGTTTATGTTGTGATATTGGAATTAATGAAGAAAGAAGACAGTCTGTCGCAAGAAGAATTAAAACGATTTCATAATCTATTCTTGCATGGAAAGGATGTTGATTTAATTGAAATGCTTATTGATGCTGGGCTAGATGTGACTATTACTGGCAGTGATGGTAATAATGCGATTTTCGAAGAATCACTTCTTTGGAGAATAAACGATTTTGAAGTGTTTACCGAAAAAGAGCAAAAGCGGTATATAAGCTTGCTTTTGAAGTCAGGGGCAAGTGTTGTCAACAAGATTGGGAACGAAAGTAGAATATTGAGTAACATAGTTACGCTCTACGAGAAAGCGCCTTGGTTGTTAGAATTGGTATTAAAATATGAGGATAAGAAGCTATTGGACAATGCCTTTGGAATGATACATTATCAGTCTATTAGTAGTTTTTCTAATGATGCCTGTTTAAGCCTTTTTATCTTCTGTGAGAAAAATGGATTCAAGCCGTGGGAGTGGAATAGTTATGATGTAAACGCATTGATGGATGAGCTTGCGAGAAGTAATATGCGTGTTGATGTTGTACGCTATCTGATAGATAAGGGATCAAAATTTCCAATAGATCTGTTTAGGCTGGTTTCAAAAGCAGGATTAATTTCACCTGAATTCACTAAGTTAAAAAGCAATTATGATGCCGTAATCAAGTATCCAAAAAAGTTAATAATTACTGTGGGGGATGTGGGGAGCAAAACAAATGAGGAGCTGAAGGCAATTGTTTTTCATGCGATTTTGGATAACAAGAAAGATGTCTTTATGGCAGCGCTTGCAAAATTAGGAGACATAAATTTTCAGGATAAAAAAAAGTTAACCCCGTTGCATACTGCGATATTAATGGGGCGGGTAGAATACGTGGAACTATTGCTGGATAAGGGCGCAAGGACAGATATCAAAGATGTCGATGGTAGGATGCCGTTGGTGTATGGCACTTCGTTGAGCCAAGGTATGGATCTAAAACTGTTCAAACGATTGGCAGGTGGAATAGATCTCCTAACCTACAAAGATAGTCTAGGAAATACGTTTTTGCACTACTGCTCGTCTAGCAGCAATCCGGATAATACTGAGATACTTGAGTACCTTGTCAAAGAAATTGGTCTTGATATTGACCAATCGAATTCGATGTATGTGACGCCATTTGCTAATATTGTTGCCAATATTGGTGTAGAGAGATTTCTGAAATTGGGGATAGCCTCAAGTAATAAAATAGGTGAATTTGTTTTGCAAATGGCAGGTGGGAAATTTAGCTCGGAGTTTCGTAATAAAGATAATCGAGGAAAGACTTATATAGGATTGGTCACAGAAGGCGGGTATTGGTCTGAACATATATTTGGAGTGGCTGGAGCACTGCAGTTTAAGTTTCCTGATGTAGCGTTTAGGATTATCAATAAGGCAATGTTGAGTGAGAAGTTTGCCAGTCAATTTAATGGTCTTGTCTTTCAAGGAGGACAAGATTCGTTTGAGGTTGCGAGCCGAGTAGGGACAAAAGAATTTGGCCTAAACGATCTGGATGAACTCAAGGTGAGTGATTTTGAGAAATCTTACCAAGCCTATTACAAGATGGCTACAAAACACAGAATACCCACTTTTGGGATGTGTGCGGGAAATCAACAGAATGTGTTGATCCATGGAGGGAAACTGACGAAAGTAAGTGGTTATACCGATGAAGGGCATTACGGGAATTTTATCCCAGGAACAGTAAACCATTTCTTTACCCTGGATCCATACGAGCAGGAGATGGCATTAGAACAATGTGAGTTGAAAAATATTGTGATGCCGATTTCAACAGCCCACCATTATACTGCAGTTGTTGGCAAAGAGGGCGAAGGCATAGAGAGTGGCGTGCTTTCCGAAGAAGGGGTTAGCCAAGGTGTTTCCAACGGATTGGAGAATATCAGCCTGCAGCACCATCAAGAGAATTATTATCTTTTGCAGAAAAAAGAAGTAGTTTTGCGCGAACGCAATACCTTTGATAATTTTGTAAAAGTATGTCAGCAGCATAATCGGTACTTGAATTATGCGAACATGAATGGGCTAGAGCCATCCTATGTTTTTAAAGAATTGGACAACTCGCATAAAAAAATCATAACTCGTTTAAAAGAATGTGCGAAGGATGCGAAGTCTTTGAAGCACGATCAATTGATGCCCAAAATCTTTAAAGGCATGGTGAAACCACCATTATATTTAGGAACCGAAGTAACCGCTTGCCAAGTGGGCAACAAAAGCCCTTTCAAGACCTTTGATTGGGAGCGGTATGATGAAGAGAGTTTCCGGAAGCTGGATGCCCGGTTTATTCAGTTCGAGAAGATGCCGTTTGTGAAAGGGCTAAATGGTACGTGCGCGCTTATATGAGACTAGATTGAAGCTGTTGAGGTAAACGGATTAAACCGGTTGGGGTTTGAGGTTCCAGATGTCTTCGGCGTATTCGAAGATGGTGCGGTCACTTGAGAATTTGCCAACGCGGGCAGTGTTCAAGATTGCCATTTTTGCCCAACGCTTTTTGTCTTTATAAGCTGCATCTACCTTTTGGTGGATTTTGCAGTAGGAATCGTAGTCTGCGAGGACACAGAAAGGGTCACCTCCTTCAAGAAGCGTTCTATGGAGCGGCCCGAAACAGCTGTGTTCACCCGGGGTAAAGAAGTCCGAGCAAGACCAGTCCATGACGGCCTGGAGTTCGTGGTTGGCGTGGTAGTAGTCCCAGGGGTTGTAACCGTTTTGTTTGAGCGTATTAATATCTTCAACATCGTTACCAAAGATGAAAATATTATCTGGGCCAACTTCTTCCAGGATTTCTATATTAGCACCATCGAGTGTGCCTACTGTGACTGCGCCATTGAGGGCGAGCTTCATGTTGCCGGTTCCAGAGGCTTCACGACCGGCGGTTGAAATCTGTTCAGATACATCCGCGGCGGGGATGATTTTTGCAGCCAGGGAGACGCTATAGTTTGGAATGAAAGCTACTTTGAGTTTTCCTTTAGTGCGAGGATCGTTGTTGATACGTTCTCCGGCGGCATTAATGGCATGGATAATCTCTTTAGCTATTTCGTATCCCGGAGCTGCCTTTGCGGCGAAGATGAAGACGCGCGGGTGCATATCGAAATTAGGCTCGTGAAGTAATTTACGATAAAGCGTTAGGATATGAAGGAGATTGAGGTGTTGGCGCTTGTATTCGTGTAGCCGTTTGATTTGGACATCAAATATGGCAATAGGGTCTACTTCAATACCGCATTCCTCTTTGATGATATGAGCCAGGTACTCTTTGTTGGTATGCTTAACGGTCATGAAGTCCTTTTGGAATTCTTCATTATCCGCGTATTGTTCGAGCTTGCGGAGCTCATCGAGGTTGGTGATCCAGTTATCCCCAATCTTCTTGGTGATGAGTTTCGAGAGGAGCGGGTTACAGGCTTTTAGCCAACGCCTAGGGGTAATGCCGTTGGTTTTGTTATTAAATTTTTCGGGGAAGAGAGCGTAGAAGTCTGCAAACAAATCCTTTTTGAGAAGCTCTGTGTGTAAGAAAGCAACCCCGTTTACGGAATGGCTTCCTACGATGCTGAGATAGCTCATGCGAACCATTTTTTCACCATGATGGTCTTCTATAATTGAAAGAACCTTCTTTTTTTCATCATTGCCTGGCCATTTTGCTTCTACAATGTGCTCGAGGAAACGACGATTTATTTCGTAAATGATTTGCAAGTGACGCGGGAGGATCTTTTCGAAAACGGAGACGCTCCATTTTTCAAGTGCTTCCGGCATGAGCGTGTGGTTCGTGTAAGCAAACACCTTTTGACACATATCCCAAGCGAAATCCCAGTCAAGACGTTCGTCATCTACTAACAAGCGCATGAATTCAGCTATGCTGATGGCGGGATGGGTGTCGTTTAACTGAACGGTTACCTTTTCAGGGAAACTATCCCAGGAAGTATTGTCTCTAAAATGGTTACGAATGATGTCTCTGAGGGAGCAAGCAACGAAGAAGTATTCCTGTTGGAGACGAAGCTCCCTGCCGCTTTCAGTTTTGTCACTTGGATAGAGAACCTTGGAAATGGTTTCGCCAATGGCCTTTTCACGAACGGCCTCAACGTAACCCCCTTCATTAAAGACCTGTAAGTCAAATTCCTCGGATGCGCGAGACTCCCAGAGGCGCAGGTAATTAACCGTTCTAGCACCATAGCCAACGATGGGGAGGTCCCAAGGGACACCGATAAGTTTTTTGGTATCAACCCACATAGGACGGTAATCACCGCGGTCATCGAAGTCATCTATAACACGTCCAAAGAGAGGGATTTCCTGTTTGTATTCCGGGCGGACAACGAGCCAAGGATTACCCATTTGGAGCCAGTGGTCCGGTTTTTCGACCTGTTGGTGGTCAATAAATTCCTGCTTAAATAGGCCAAACTCGTAGTAGATGCCATAGCCGACTGCCGCGTATTCCAAAGTAGCCAGAGAGTCTAGAAAGCATGCTGCGAGACGACCTAAGCCGCCGTTACCCAGACCCATGTCCGGCTCTTCTTCTTCGATTTGCGATAGATCCAGGTCAATTTCCTTGAGTGCGAGTACGGCATCATCATGCATGCCCAGGTTCCAGAGATTATTATCGAGAAGACGTCCCATGAGGTATTCAAGGGAGAAATAGTATGCCCTACGGACATTATTTTTATGATGACTTTCCTGAGTAGCCAATAAACGCTCAAGAATGCGGTCTCTAATGGAGTAGGAGAGACAGAGCCACCAGTCTCTTGGTCTAGCGCCAATGGGTGTTCTCGCTAACGTGAATTTGAGGTGATTCAAGATAGAAGTTCTAAGACCCTCGATGCTACGCTCTGTATTGAAAGCGTAAGCTTTTATAGGAGGTTGGGTTTGGGTAAACCGTTTTTCAGCAAGCCCCTTTGTGATTCTTTCGCGACGTTCTTTTAGCTTGTCCTCTTGTTGCGTGGCCATAATGGGAAATAATTTGGGGTGATACGTTTGGGAACGCTTATATGTTATTATTACCTATAAAAGGGCGGAGAATCGAGTTTTTTTTGGAAATAAGATACTTCGGTGTGGAATTATTATTATATAATCTATGTCTAACACTTTTTGCACAATTTAAGGTCAGAATCCTAAAGTCAAAGCGCTTATCTTTATAGGCTTACGGATATTAATCGACCGCTGAATCTTTGTTTAAGCTAGTTGTATTAAAAATAATAATATTTTTTTTATTGACGTAACAATCCCGGTATGTAGAATGGTCAGCATTGTCTTTAAAAAAATAGAAGATATATAACCTCCAAATTACCTAACCTAACATGCTATTATCATCAATTGATTTTGCAATTATAATTGTCTATTTGCTTATTGTGCTATGCGCCGGATTTTGGTTTGCGCTGCGAAAGAGTACGGCGAACCAGTTTATGGACGGTGGAAGAAGCATGTCCGGCTGGATGGTTGGATTATCTGTCTTTGGTACGCAGTTTAGCAGTATTATATTTTTAGCACAGCCTGCCAGTGCGTTTGCTACAAATTGGTCAGCGCTTGTGATGGAATTAATCGCACCCTTTGCTGTTTTATTAGTTGTACGCTACTTTATTCCCTTTTACCGGAAAGAAGGGAATATTTCTGCGTATGAGCACTTGGGCAGAAAATTTGGCGGATGGGCCACTGTTTTCGCGGTTACCTGTTATACTTTGTTACAATTGGCTAGAATTGCTGTGATCATGTATTTGGTAGCATTGGCATTGACTCCCTTGACTGGTTGGGACGAACGCTGGGTGGTTATCGTGACTGGGCTTGTTGTGACTGCCTATACCTATATGGGAGGTATAGAGAGCGTTATTTGGACAGACAGCATACAAAGCATTATGCTGATATTGGGCGGGGTTATGTGTGCGATCTTTATTATGTTCAGCATGCCGGAAGGGCCGATGCAAGTATTCGATATTGCGGTAACGCAACAGAAGTTTGGATTGGGAGCCATGAATATTGATTTTGTGGAGACAACCTTTTGGGTGTTGGTGATATCGGGGTTCTTTATGAAACTTGATTTCTTTGGAATAGACCAGTCTTGTGTGCAGCGGTACATTGTGGCGAAGTCTGAAAAGGAAGCCAAGAGAAGTGTGTGGCTAGCTGTATGGCTTGGGTTATTTATATCCGCACTTTTTTGCTTTATCGGGACCGCCTTATTTGCCTTTTACCACGCACAACCGGAGCTTGCGGGCACAGCGGTGCCTGCGGCATTGAAGTCTGATTCCATCTTGCCTTATTTTGTGGCAACCCAGATGCCTGCTGGAACGATAGGCTTTTTAATAGCAGCGATTATAGCGGCGGCGATGAGCAGCATCGACAGTGGTTTAAATTCATCCGCAACCCTCTTTTATACAAACATCTATAAGACCTATGTCAGTCAAGGACAAGAAGTGTCTGACAAAGAAGCGAAGCTTGTGCTCCATGGAGCCTCTTTGATATTGGGTTTGATAGGAATCGGCGTAGCACTGGCTATGATGAACATTGAAGGGATATTGTTTACCTGGCTTAAGATACTAGGTGTGTTGAGCGGAGGTACCCTAGGGCTATTTATATTAAGCCGAGTGACCGAGACGCGCAAGATGGCCGCGATGTCCGGTGTGGCTCTGGCGGTGGTATTGCTTGCATGGATTACCTTTTCGAAGAATTGGACAGGCTCATGGGAAGTATACAAATGCCCCTTGAATACATTGATGTCTACCGTTGTTAGCTCGATGACGATATTATTTGTGGGCCTTGCGGGGTCATTATTAAAGAGAAAACGCAGGAGGGACAGTGATCTAGCTGAAGCAAGCGCGTGAGAAGGAGCGTAATCCGTTTTTCTAACGTCAAGTGACGTAGTTGGGGTAGGGATAATTTATTGTAATTTTGGAATATAAAGGCTAGTAGTAGTTCTAGGGGTAGAAAAAAATCTCCTACTAGCCCCCAAGTTGCAATAAATTATCCCGCATTTTTTTAACATGAATTTAGTAATTTTTGATATAGATGGTACGCTGACAGATTCGGATGAATTGGATGAAGTTTGTTTTATAAAAGCCGTCAAAGACTTTTGGGATATTGATACCTTTAACACGGATTGGGAAAGTTATGGGAATTATACGGATTCCTTCGTGTTGAGAGAGATTGCAAAAGAACATTTGGGGAGGGAGCCGCATAGAGAAGAATTGAATGCGTTTGAGGACTATTTTGCCTCCTTGTTGGATGCAGCCGTTAGCGAGGTTCCAGGCCTGTTGCGTCCTATTGATGGTGCGGCAGACCTTTTGATGGAGTTAATTGCTGACACTGATGATATTGCTGTGGGGATCGCCACGGGCGCGCTAAGGAAATCAGCGGAGAGAAAATTAAGCGCTTTTGATTTTGATATACTCGGGGCAAACAAAGTTGCTTTTTCTTGCTCCAGTGATGCCTATACACGAGAAGATATTATTCTTCATACGGAAGAAAAGATGAAACATCGGTACGGATCAGAGCCTTTTGATGCAAAGATCTATGTGGGTGATGGCGTGTGGGACGCGAAAGCTTCGAAGGCACTCGGGTATACCTTTATTGGCCGAGGTGTGGGGGAACGCGCCGAAGCGTTAAAAGCAGAAGGAGCTGTGCGGGTTTTTGAAAATTATTTGCCGAGAGCTGATTTTGTGCAGTACATCCGAACGTTAGGCAATGTACTCGTTTAAACGGGAACGATATATAGACCTTAGTTATTGTAAATATCTTCGCCCTCTGAGCGAGCGATAACGGCGGCTCCTACGGAGTCTCCAAAGACATTAACCGCGGTACGTAGCATATCCAGTACGCGATCTACGACTAAGACCAGGCCGATGGCTTCGAGAGGCAAGCCAACCGCGCTTAAGATGAGAGCGATAGCCACGAGACTTGCCGAAGGGATACCGGCTACACCGATAGATGTCAGAAGCGCCATAATGGCAACGGTTATCTGCATACCAAGATCGATAACAAAACCCGATGTGACGCTATAAAATTGGGCAATGAAGAGCACCACGATAGCCTCATATAAGGCCGTGCCATCCATGTTGACCGTTGCTCCAATGGGAAGTGTGAAACTAGAAACACGACTGGAAATGTTGCCCTTTTCCTCCACGCATTGCATGGTGAGCGGCAGTGTGGCGGTGGAAGACGCAGTTGAGAAAGCCGTTAACAGAGCAGGAATCATTGCCTTATAATGTTTGCCTGGTTTGATTCTGGCCATGTATCTAAGAATAAGCCACATAGCTACAAAGAAGTGCGTGGCAAGACCCAGTAGCACGCACGCTACAAACCAGAAGAGCGGTTTGGCTAATTCCAAACCTGTGCGTGTGAAAATTGGAGTGATGAGCGCAAGTACTCCCAGTGGGGTGAAACGGATGATGAAGTGAGTGAACATGATCATCATTTGGTGAATACCATTCCAGAAATCTACTTGTACGGTTCTTAAATTACTCGGGAGTTTATTGAGGAAGAAGCCGATAAAAAGACTGACGACGATGATGCCTAGAAGTTGATTATTGCGCGTGGTTACTTCGAAGATGTTCGTAGGAACCATGCGTAAAAAAAGATTGCTCAGAACGGAAGTCGTCTTGCCCTCGACCTTTTCCAAGAAGCCGGATACATCCTGCTTTTGACCAACAATAGCGGACGCTGTTTCCGCATCCACGGTACCCGGTTGAATAACGTTAACAAAGACTAAACCGATGACGATAGCCAAGGCACTGGTAAGGGCATAGAATGCAATTGTTTTTGCTGCCAGACGCCCCATTCCATGTGTATTGCCGATGCTTAAAATGCCATATACGATCGAAGAAATAATCACTGGGACGATGATCATTTTTAAAGCATTCATGAAGAGCTGGCCGAAGAAATGAAAAATATCTAAGAGCTTGATCGTGAAAGCCGCATTTTGCGAACCCGTCATCTTTATGACGGTAGCGATGAGGATAGAAAGAACGATGGCGATAAGGATTTGCCAGTGAAAAGCTATTCTGCGGATCTTCATTTCTTTATGATGCTTAATTGCTTGCGATTTTATACCTACATGGATCGGAAAGCTATCTCTAAAATTTAATGAGACGATTTTGTGTTGATCCTTTTGAGCCATGTGGGATGGCTGTATTGTTAGAAGTTGGCAGAAAAGTAATAGCATTGCTATTTTTGGGATTATAGTTTATTAAATTTACATGACGGATTGGGGGAAAGTTTTTGGTATATTTAAGGGAGAATCTAGGCGTTCTTTTGCCTTAGCATTGCCGATGATACTGGGGCAGATTGGGCAGGTTTCCTTAGGGTTGGTGGATACGGCTATGGTTGGCCGAGTGGGCATTGTGCCCTTGGCGGGGGTAGCCTTTGGGTCTAGTTTGCTATTGTTGTTGATGGTAATTGGCTCAAATTTATGTACATCCGTGCATGTTTTAGTATCACGCGCAACAGGAGAAGGTAAACAGAAAGAGGCATCTGATGTTTTACAACATGGTTTAATTGTAGGATTCCTGTATTCATTTTTGGTTGCTACCATGCTGCATTGGCAGATAGATGTTTTGGGCATGTTTGGCCAACCTGCTGATGTTGTTGAACAAGCAACGCCTTATACGATTTATACCTTATGGTCGCTTGTGCCCTTCATGTTATTTATGGGTTTCCGAAATTACTCGGAAGCATGGAACCACCCCTGGCCGGGATTTGTGGTAACGATCGTAGGCATTTTAGCCAATATTCTGTTAAACTGGATTTTTATATTCGGGGAGTGGGGAGCTCCTGCTATGGGCGCGGGAGGCGCCGGGTTTGCCACATTGCTCGCTAGAATACTGATGGTTGCGATGATCGCCTATTATGTATTTGCTTCCAAACGCTTTGTATTTAGGTGGCGCATCCGCGAGTTTATTTTTTGGAACGTGAAGTATATCAAATCGATACTGGCTATTGGGCTGCCTATAGCCTTTCAAGGACTTTTCGGGCTGGGCTTTTTATTTGCAACCACAGTCATGATGGGTTGGCTAGGTGCTAGCTATTTGGCCGCGCACCAGATCGCGTTGAATTATTGCGGTATTATATTTATGATTCCCCTAGGGCTATCTTTCGCGCTCTCCATAAGAATAGGAAACGCGATGGGCAGTAATAACCCGGAGAAAGCCCGCAATGTGGCGTACAGCGGGGTTGCTTTAGCGGCTATGATTATGGCATTTTTTGCGCTGTGTACGATCTTGACTCGCAATTACATACCCTTGGGTTTTGTGGACGATATGGAAGTGATTGCGATCACTTCGCAGTTGTTACTCATTGTTGCATTTTTCCAGATCATAGACGGCATGGATATCACGGGACTAGGGTCATTGAAAGGCTTTGCAGACGTGAGAGTACCCGCGGTGATTGTTGTTGTGACGCACTGGGTATTTGGCTTGGCTGTGGCCTATTTACTGGGTTTTGTATGGGATTACAAAGGTGCAGGCGTTTGGCTAGGATTGCTGACAGCAGCGACCAGTTGCGGGACACTGATTTGTTTGCGCTTACTTAAGATATGTAAACTTAATCTTTCCGTGCGCTGAGGTCTTCTAACGCATCCAACACAATTTGAGGAGTCAGAATAGTTGGCAGAATGATAGGATCTTTCTTAAGATCGGGAGAGTAGATCAGCGTGAATGGAATGCTGTTTCTGCCGAAAGATTCGAGTGTTCGTGTGATGAGAGGATCCCTACGCGTCCAGTCTGCCTTGACTGCAACGACATTCAATCGGTTAAATTCCTCCATCACCCTGTCTGAACTGAAAATTGCTTTTTTATTGGCTTGGCAGGTGATGCACCAGGCAGCGGTAAAGTCTACAAAGACATAATGCCCCTGTTTGCGAAGCTCTTGAACCATTTCCTGAGAATAAGGAGTCCACTCGATACCGTAATTTAATTCACGAGAAGGTTGCGGTAGATGCTCACCATTGGAATAGTCCTCGGAAGCTGAATAGATCATATAAAGCGCAAGTATGCCTAAGAGGACAGAAAAGAATAAACCACGCTTACGCACAACCAGAAGACGATCCAGTGCGCACCAACGACCATAAATCCAAGTAGCCAGAGCGATCGTTAATAACCCAAAAGACAGGATGGCCAGGGAGTTAATGTTTGTTTGAGAGCCAAAGATCCACATAAGCCATAGAGCCGTTGCGAACATGGGAAAAGACATGGCTTGCTTAAACGATTCCATCCATGCACCCGGTTTCGGTAGCTTACGAATCAGTTTAGGAGAAAAAGAGAGAATGATATAAGGCAAGGCCATCCCCATGCCCAGAAACGTGAACACTGAAAGGGAGATGGGAGCGGATTTACTTAAAGCGTAACCAAGCGCGGTTCCCATGAAAGGGGCAGTGCATGGGGTGGCAACGACTGTAGCCAGAACTCCGGAAAAAAAAGAACCCCGATAACCTGAAAAGGACAGCCTGCTGCCAATGCCCATAAAAGAAGTACCAAACGAGAATATGCCCGCTAGATTTAAACCTATGAGAATCATAAGCGTTGCCAGTATGCTCACAAATAACGGCGATTGAAGCTGGAAACCCCAACCGATTTGTTCTCCAGCAGCTCTAAGCGCAATGAGTAAACCCGAAAGTGCCCAAAAAGACATGAGGACACCAAGCCCGAAAACGAGCCCGTGTAGCTTAGCCTTTGCGGGGCTGTTGTTGGACTGATGGATGAAACCCAATGCCTTGATGCTTAGTATGGGAAAAACGCATGGCATGAGATTCAAAATAAGACCTCCTATAAAGGCAAAGGCGATGGCAGTTGTAATAGAAAAGGGGAAAGGTGCTTTAGGGTTAGGTGGTGCTGTTAAAGATTGTAATGTGTTAAGAAGAGCAGAATCCTCCTTTTGAAGCGGGACAACTACATACAAGCCTGTTGGAATGCCCTCTTTTGTCCAGCCATTTGCGTTATAAATAACCCCCTGCAACTGATCCTCGATAGCACAGTGGGCAACTCTTAGCTGGTAGTAAGTGTCGTGTTTGGTGAGCTCTTGCGGTGCGTTGGGATTGATCATAATCCAGTCATCAAAGTAATAGAGATCACTTAAGTTAGGATGAGAGTCATCTAACGGACGAATAATAAAATCAATAAAACCACCATCGAGAAAAGCCTGGACATCCCAAGTATCTAACATCTGAGGCCATAAGAGACGCGTGCGGTCGAATTCAGTTTTCCAGTGGTTATCCCATTGGGGTGGTTCTATGGAAACAGGAAGTTTGAGACTGACCGTTCCTGCACCTGGAAGACAAACATCTTGGCAAGCGACCCAGTCTATGTTTGCTTTTAATGTTACGAATTCACCTGGCGTGAGGTCTTCCGGCGGCGTGATCTCTGCCATCAAGAGTGTTTCACCTTCGTAGCCATAGTTGACGAGGCCGTTTAGTTCAAAAATTTTAGGCGTAGGCCATTGAACAAGGTCGTGAGAAAAGCCACTGGGAAGCTTGAAATGAATGCGAGTGGGTAAACCCGCGGTGCCGGGGTTATACCAATAGAAATGCCAGCCCGGATCAGGCTTAAAGACAACCGCGACCCAAAAAGGTTGGCCCGGCTGTATGGATTTGACCTCTGATACCAGTTCGATTCTGATACTTTCTTCCTCAATTGATTTTGCGAAGCATGAGAAGGACGCAGCCATAACAAACGCAAAGAAAAGGATATTTTTATAGAGGATACGCATGGTGAAATTTTAGGATATAGAAGACTGGCTGCAACTCTATATTATGTTTGCCCTCTAATGAATGTAGATCATATATTGATGTGGTATTTGAAACCTGTAAATGACGAAGAAAACTAAGTATTTATTACCCCCCGCAGTCATTCTCTTTGCCGTTTTTATTGCATGGGTGATTATTGCCCTGAAGCCATCGCCCGAGAAGAAAGGTGATGTTGCGGAACGGTTACCTATAGTGGAAGGCCTTGCTGTTAATCCCGAGACAGTCACGCTATACGTTTATTCGCAAGGGACGATTGTTCCGGCAACAGAGACGACTCTTCGTGCTGAGGTATCAGGGACGGTTAATTATGTTGCTCCAAATTATGTGGTAGGTGGTTTCTTTAAAAAAGGAGATTTGATTTTATCAATGGATCCAACAGAAGCACAATTGGCAGTAGCAAAGGCAGAAGTGGCGCTAACAAAGGCTAAGGTACAACTTGAAGAAGAAGAGGCTAGAGCCCTACAAGCGAAATTAGATTGGAAGACAATCGGAAGAGGAGAGGCATCGGACTTTGTTTTAAGAAAGCCTCAAATTCAAAATGCGCAGGCTGATTTAAAGTCGGCCCAGACGGGGGTAGCTGAAGCAAAACAGAAATTGAACGCAACGACCGTAAATGCTCCTTATGACGGTATTATTGGTAAAAAAATTGTAGAATTAGGGCAGAGAGTAACAGCTGAAGTATCTGAGTTAACTCAATTGTACGCGATTGATTCTTATGAAGTCAGATTGCCCTTGAGTAGCAGGGAAATGGCTTTTTTGGGAATAAGCCGTGGGTATCGGTTTGAAGATGATAGCCATTTGAATATTCCTGTTACCTTTTTTCTAAAAACAGGAGGGAACTGTTCTTGGAGTGGTGAAATTGTAAGAACGGAAGGAATGGTTGATATAAAAAGCCGTTTGGCATACGTTGTTGCCCGAATCAAGGATCCCTTTAGGCGTAATGCAGATAATGTGAGTGATTGTCCTGCCCTGAGTGTTGGAGAATTTGTGCAAGCAAAGATTAAAGGCGTGACGCTGCAAGCCGTTTATCGCGTGCCAAGGCAGGCATTGATTAATAATGACGCAGTCCGCGTAGTGGATAGCGAAGGGCGGCTCATTACAAAGCGAATTAAAATAGCACAAGTTGATCTTGATAATGTCATCATAACAGAAGGATTAGCAGGCGGAGACATTGTTTGCTTAACGGATGTGCCCTTTTTTGTCGAAGGTATGCGGGTGAATTTAAGATTGGTGAAGCAGGGGAGCGAAGACGCTAGCCTTGAAATAGTACGAAAATGATAGAGTGGTTTGCTAGGCATAAAGTTGCGGCTAATTTGCTATTGGGGCTGATTATTGTTTGGGGCTTGATAAGTGCCGGTAAGCTGAAGGTGGAACTCTTTCCAAAGATCAAGTTGGATTATGTTTCGGTGACGATGGAGTACAAAGGTGCCACTCCCGAGGACATGGAAGAGAGTTTTTGCGTAAAAGTAGAGAATGCGATTTATGATCTAGAGGGAATTAAAGAAATTACTGCTAACGCGTATGAAGGATCAGGAAGTGTCATAGTAGAGGTAGAAGATACCTACGATTCAAAAAAGCTTCGGGATGATATAAAGACGCGAGTAGAGGCTATTACATCATTTCCAGTTGATGCTGAAAGGCCACAGATAACTCTTTTAGATTCTAGTGCTGGCCAAGTGATGAAACTAGCCGTAACGGGACCCGCCGATCCCAGGACGCTGTTGCGTATTGCTGATCGCGTACGCGATGATCTCACGCATGTGCCGGGAATTACCTATGTCAAAATACTCAATGACTTAAGTGATGAAATTGTTATTGAAGTTTCCGAAATTACCCTTCGGGAATATAATTTGACCTTTGATGATATTACGCGTGCCGTGAACCATGCATCTCTTGATTTACCAGGAGGCGCGATTAAAGCGGATACCGGAGATACCTTAATTCGAACCAAGTCACAAGGATACACCCCGGAAGATTTTTCAAATATCACAATTATATCCCGCACTGATGGGACTCAACTCAAGCTAGGAGATATTGCAAAAGTAAAAGTCGCGTTAGAAGAGAAAAATATTATCACCCGCTCAGATGGCAACCCTGCGGTTATATTAAATATCATGGAAATAGGGCGGCAGAATGCCCTAGACGTGGCTGAAAAAGTTTATAAGTTCGTCGAAACGCCTCCTGATTATTTACCTAAGGAAATCAAACTATTACCCTTTTCTGATGCAACCTTCTATTTAAAAAGCCGTTTAGATATGATGATCAAAAACGGGGTTATGAGCTTGATTTTAGTATTTACAATCCTGTTATTGTTTATGCGCCCCTCATTATCTATTTGGATAACAATAGGGATACCCGCTTCATTTTTAGGAACCTTTATATTGATGCCTTGGCTAGGGATATCGATTAATCTGATTTCATTATTTGCCTTTGTGATGGTCTTGGGGGTTGTTGTGGACGATGCTATCGTAGTTGGGGAAAGCATTTTCTACACGTTTGAGAATAAGGGATATAGCGTTGATAGCGCTATTGAAGGGACATTACGCGTATCTACGCCGGTTACCTTTTCTGTGTTAACAACGGCAGTAGCCTTTATTCCAATATTAATGATTCAAGGTGTATTTGGGCAGATATTGCGTGCGCTACCCTTGATCGTGATTCCGACATTGATGATATCGTTGCTGGAATCAAAACTGATATTACCTCACCACTTAGCGTTGTCTCGCAAAGAAAAACTCCCTGCGAGAGGTTGGTTGAAATCTGTTACCTATGCGCGTGCGAAAGTTGCCTTATGGTTAGATTTTTGTATCAATAAAATTTACGAACCGATTCTTGGAAGATGCTTAAGAAGACCTGTGTTAGTCCTCTCCATCTTTCTTGCAGGTATTATTCTATGTGTGGGTGTAGTGAAAGGCGGGTGGGTGAAACTGGTCTTTTTCCCGAAGGTAGAATCAGACTTCATACAAGTCGCGCTCACGATGAATGAAGGTGTTTCTGCGGGGATGACGGAAGCGCAGATCGAGCGAATCAAGTCCACGTTGAAAGAAGTTGATGAGGATTTAGTAAACGAATTAGGGGGGCAATCTCCTATTAAATATGTGATATCAAACGTAGGATCATTGGCCTTAGGGTCGGGAGGGCCAAACCCCTTTCCCAAGACTTCTGCTGGGGACAACTTAGGCGAGATACTCGTGGAACTGGTAAAGGCTGAAGAGCGTCCCGGCGGCATCAAAGCCTCAGAGGTTACGCGACGTTGGCGAGAAAAAATTGGCGAGATTCCGGGATCAAAATATTTGACCTTTCGAGATTCCGGTGGCCCAGCTTCTGATATACCTATTAACATCCAGTTAATGAGTGATGATTTGGGAGAGTTGCGCGCTGCGGCAGATCTCTTGAAGTTGAAATTAGGGGAGTATGCCGGTGTAGTTGACATTAAGGATACTTTTTCAGAAGGAAAGCAAGAGGTTCGGTTAAACTTAAAAGAGTCGGCAGAATTGCTTGGGCTTACGCAAGAGGACTTGGCAAGACAAGCGCGCCAAGCCTTTTATGGAGATGAGATACAGAAGTTTCCTGGACGAAACCAAGACGTAACCGTTATGGTACGTTATCCTAAAGAAGAACGAAAGAGCCTCTATAATCTCGTGAATATGCGTTTGCGAAATTCTATGGGAGAAGAGATACCCTTTTATGAAGCAGCCGATATTGATTATACGAGAAGTTCGCCTGTTATTGAACGCGTCAACCGCAAGCGTGTCATAAACGTTGAAGCCAGTGTTTCGAGTGAGTTGGTTGATATCGAGTCTATTAAAGCAAAGTTAGGGCAAGAAGTATTACCCTCATTACTGAAAGATTATCATGACGTATCATGGCGTTGGTTTGGGGAAGCAAAAGACCAGGAAGAAACGATACAAGAGTTAAAACAAGGCTTTCTGCTCGTTCTGTTTTTAATGTTCGCGTTGATGGCAATACCCTTTAAGTCCTATTTACAACCCGTTGTGATTATGACGGTTATCCCTTTTGGCATTATAGGCGCAGTACTAGGCCATTTACTGTTTGGGTTTTCGATCAGCCAACTTTCGCTTTACGGCATGGTGGCACTTACCGGAGTTGTTGTAAATGATGGTATCGTTTTAGTTGACTGTATCAATAATCTACGCGCGGGAGGGAAAACGATAACAGAGGCAATACAAGAAGCGGGTTTGTTGCGCTTTAGGCCGATTTTATTAACGTCATTAACCACCTTTTTCGGGTTAATGCCCATTATCTTAGAACGTAGTTTGCAGGCACAGTTTTTGATCCCCATGGCAATTTCATTAGGTTTTGGAGTATTGTTCGCCACATTTATTACACTTTTATTGGTTCCGGCGGTTTATTTATTAATCGAGACAGGCAAAGCAAAGTTCTTAAATTGGTTGTGGCCAGACGTAAACCATTCTTGAAAAACGAGTTGGCGATTACGCTTATTGTGCCAGGAAAAACCATTTACTAACGAGGTTAAATTGATCAAAATAATCCTTTATATCAATATTTATAATGATCACAACTGAGCCAAAAGAACGCGTAATAGAGTTACCGTGTTGCTGTAAACCTAAGCCGAAAAAGACGACCTCACAAAACGAGAAAAAGCCAAAGACGTTTGTACAGATGGCTTGGCGGTTTGCTGTAGGATTCATTTTAATGGGACAGATGATGGTCTTTGGGCTGGCGATTAATATTACGCCACCAACATATGGATCTACCCCGTTTTGGGTGATCCACGGCGGATTGATTCTTTCAACCCTACTGGTCGTGCTTTTATTGGGTGGGAGCCTTTTTAGAGAAACATTCCGCATGTTTATGGAGAAACGCCTTTCTATTGAAGGTCTGTTTACCCTAAGCGCCGTGGGCGCGTTTGCGGGATCACTCGTTTGCACCTTGACGGGAAAGGGCGCTGTCTACTACGAAGTCGTCGCGATTGTCTTGTTTATTTATATGGTGGGTAAAATGCTCGGAAATCGATCTCGAGAAAAACTTTTTGAAGAAGTTGATAAACTACGAGCATCCTTTGACTATATATATATACAAACAACCGATACTACGGGACGAACACAAATCCCTTTAACTAAGCTAACGCTTGAAGATAGAGTGGTTGTCGCACCTGGAGAAGCGGTATGCGTTGATGGTATTATTGTCTCCGGTGAAGGCTTTGTGAAAGAAACCGCCTTTACAGGCGAGATTGAGCCCGTTTCTAAAAAAGTGGGAGACGAAGTATTTTCTGGAACCTATTCTGTAGACGGCTCGTTTATTATTCGCCCCAAGACACTCGATCGCAAAATCGACCTCTTGTTAAGCATGATAGAGGAAGCAAGGCAGACACCATCCGCATTGATGGAGCAAGCCAACCGATTAGTGAAATATTTTCTTCCTATTGTGGTTTTAATAAGCTTGGCAACCTTTATAGGCTGGACGATTTATGATTCCTGGATGCCAGCATTGATCAATAGTATGTCGGTTTTGTTAGTTGCTTGCCCCTGTGCCCTTGGCTTGGCGACACCCTTGGCAATTTGGAGTGGTTTGTGGAAACTAGCACAGTTAGGATTAGTCTCTAAAACAGGACAATTGATTGATGCCTTAGCAAAAGTCACGCATGTCGTCTTAGATAAAACAGGTACCCTTACTGAAGATGATTTATGCGTGAGCGACTTCATAGCATTAGGAGAGTACACAAATATACCAAACCAAGTGAAAGCGATTGTGCGTGCCGTGGAAAGCCCTATAGGGCACCCTGTTGCCAGAGCGCTTGCTGTATTACCTCAGGAATCCACAGGGGAATCCCTGTCAGTAGTATCCTCCCGGATTATTGCAGGCAAAGGCATCAAGGCGATTGTAGTAAACACGGATAATAAGACGCAGGAGATGGAAGTATTAATCGGTGAAAAGCAACTTATGCCACTGAATATAGCAGATGCCTTTAAAGCCCCGTTTAGCGACTCTAAAAAAGAGATATATGTTGCGATCAATAATCAACCTGCGGCAATTATACGATTAGACGAGGCCTTTCGCGAAACAACGCAAGATGCGCTTCTGGAGCTACAGAAAATGTCTCTTGCGGTTAGTATACTCACTGGAGACACGCACAAAAAATACAATGACGTGCATGGCGCAAAAATACTTTATGGGATAAGCCCTCAAGAAAAAGATGAATATATAAAAGATATTCAAGGAAAAGGTGATAAAGTGCTTTTTGTAGGAGATGGAATCAATGACGCGATTGCGATGTCTGAGAGCAGTGCTTCGATAGCCATGGGTGGAGCCTCTGAACTCGTGAAGTCAACTGCCATGGGAACGTTATTAAACAGCAACTTAAGTTTACTACCAAAGGCTATCGCACTCTGTCAAAGAGTACATCGCTCTGTCAGAGGAAGCGTTCTATATGCAGCAGGGTACAATATTATAGGCATGTCATTTGCCGCAGCAGGAAAGCTACACCCTGTGATCGCAGTGCTTATCATGCTCGTCTCTAGCGCCTTTGTGACATCGAGAGCTTTTAGAGCTGTACGGGAGCGGTGAAACGGGCTGCTAGATTGTTTCCAATAAGCGTTCTAATTATCAATTTTTTTATTTTCTGACTTGTATATGAAGATAACTTTGTGCTTACTATTCCTGAAGCAGTTTGAAATATAACAAATCTTTTTTAATCCCTCAAAATTCCTACACGTGAAAAAGCTGACTAGAAGAACGTTTTTTAAAGGGCTCTTTGCCACAGCAATCATCGGCACACTTTTGCCATGGTTTAGAAAGTCTGATACACGCAGTTATCCCTTAAACGCTTACAAAGAACCACGAGCTGTTCCACGCTCCAAAAATGCTTGATTACTTTTGCTAATTACCCATGGCTAATATTTTTCCAAAATGGTCTAACTCTGTTCCGCGCAAGGTCATAATTGCTTTGATTTTGCTGTTCGTTGCTTTAGTAGCGGGAATAAATTATTATCTTACGCCTAAATATGCCAATGTGGGCTATGAGCCAACGCAACCGGTTGATTTTGAACACAGTTTGCACGTTGGACAGTTAGGCATGGATTGTCGTTATTGCCATACTTATGTAGACCGTTCCGAACATTCAAATATCCCAGCCACCCAAACTTGCATGAATTGCCATAACCAAATTAAGACAGATTCGGATCGGTTGGCACCCATTAGAGCAAGTTATGAGTCCGGTAAAGCTGTCCAATGGGTTAAGGTGCATCATGCACCTGAATATGTTTATTTTAACCACGCGGTGCACGTAAATCGCGGTGTGAGCTGTGTGGAATGTCACGGCAAAGTCAATGAGATGAAAGTTGTTTATCAGGATAAATCATTGTCCATGACATTTTGCTTAGACTGTCACCGTAATCCAGAAAATTTTGTAAGACCTCTTAACGAAGTATATAACCTTGATTGGAAGGCGGAAAGTCCAGAAAAACAAAAGCAGCAAGGGCTTGCTTATGTACATGACTGGAAAATCACTCCTCCCGTAAGCTGTTCCGGTTGCCATCGATGAAATCAGATAATTTAAATAACGATAAAGAAAACAAAATGCCACAAGAAGAGACTCCAAATGGGCGCAATTATTGGCGTAGTTTAGATGAACTCACGGGTGCACCTGAGTTTAAGCAGTGGCTTGATCGTGAATTTCCTGAAGGTGCTTCAGAAATAAACGGCGTTGATAGACGTCAGTTTATGAAAATCATGGCAGCATCCTTTGCGCTTGCCGGTGTAGGCCTTGCGGGTTGCCGTCAGCAAACCGTCAATGTACTGCCTTATTCAAAGCAGCCGGAGCGGATTGTTCCTGGTGTTCCTATTTATTATACCTCATCCATGCCATCTGCGAAGGACAATATTCCTTTGCTCGTGGAAACGCATGACGCAAGGCCAACTAAGATTGAGGGTAACCCGAGTTATCTAGCTTATAATGGTGCGACAGATACTTTTTCCCAAGCGAGTATTTTAAATCTTTATGATCCTGATCGTGCTCAACGCAGCATGGATAATGATAAGGGAAAAGCGTTATCTAAGGCAGAAGTTTTAGATTTATTTACCTATATCAATCATCAATTTAGCGAAACGCAAGGGGAGGGGTTGGCCGTTTTAGCAGAGCCATCATCGTCTCCTACAAGAGCTCGATTGGTAAACGAGTTTAAAAAGAAATTCCCTAAAGCGGTATGGGCTGAATACGATCCTACCGTTGATAATAGTGCCGAAAAAGTATTGGGTCGCTTTTTCCAATACAGTGATCCGCTTGCAGATAAGATGCCGGATGACTTTATACGCCCGCAATATCATTTTGAGAATGCAAAAAGGATATTAGCAATTGATTCTGACTTTTTACATAGTGAGCCTGGCCAATTAGGTAATTCTCGTGCATTTGCAAACGCACGCCGCGTGCATACCACTAAGGATGCTTCTAAAATGAATCGTCTCTATGCGGTGGAAAGTAATTTTACGCTTACCGGAGGTATGGCTGATCACCGTTTGCGTTTGCCTGCTTCACATGCGACAGCCTTTACGCATTTAGTAGCTGCAGAAATTTTTGAACTAGCAGGCTGGGATTCTGCCGTGGTTGATGCTTTACGCCAAAAGGGTTCTGGATTAACTGTTGACCATAAGTGGATTAAGGAATGTGCGAGAGATCTTTATGATTATCGCAAGCAGTCCCTCATTATCGCAGGGGATGACATGCCTGAAGATATTCATTTCTTGGTGATGTTGATGAACAACCTTTTAAGCGCGGAAGGTGAGACCGTTTCTTATTCCAAATTACCTTCAGATCAAGCCATCAGCATAAAAGAGCTGGCCGACTTAATCAAAAAAGGTACTATTGGTACGTTAGTTGTGCTAGGCGGCAACCCTGTTTACAATGCACCAGCAGATCTCAATTGGCCAAAACTACAGAAGTCCATCAACCGTGTGACTCACTTGAGTTACTATTTTAACGAAACCTCCAAGCTGGCGAATGAGCATATCGCTGCTAATCATTATTTGGAGAGTTGGGGAGATGGTAGAGCGTATGATGGTACATATGTACCGGTACAGCCCATGATTCTGCCCTTATTTGATGGATTTACTGAGCTTGAGCTTTTAGCCAAAGTACTCGGTTTAAAAGATGCAGAGCCTTACGGTTTGGTTCGGGAAACGTTTGAGAGCATGAATCCCAATATCTCCATAGAAGAGTGGTTAGGATTAGGTGTTTTGAAAAACTCCGAGTTCCCCTATGTCTCTTTTAAGATTAGCCGTTCCCAAGTTGAAAATTTTGTAGAGCGAGCTGAAACGATTTCCGTTCCTCAGTTGTCTGAAGATAACTTAGAAGTTCGACTTGTTCTGAGTAACCAAGTTTTAGATGGTCGCTACAACAATAACGGTTGGTTGCAAGAGCTTCCGGATCCCTTGACAAAGCTGACTTGGGATAACGCGATTTCCATAAGCCCGCGATTAGCCAAGGAACTTACACAGAAGACAGGTCTTCCCATTGTGCCTAAAGCGAGCTTGATGAATGAGTTGGGCCAATTAGAGCACGATGCCAATTCTTTCTTGCGTGGAAAGGAACAAGCCTTCGTAGCTGAATTGACAGTCAATGGCAAAACAGTCAAAGGCCCATTACATGTGCAGCCTGGTTTAGCAGACTACACGCTTGTGATTCCCGTTGGTTATGGTAGAACAGTGACAGGAAATGTTGGCTCTGGTACCGGTTTTGATGCTTATCCACTCAGTATTGGAAGTATCAATACGCCTTTAGTTGGTGCGCGATTAAAAATAAGCGATGAAATTTACGAGCTTGCGAATACCCAAGAGCACTGGTCCATGGAAGGGCGCGCTATTCTTCGTGAGAGTACGGCAGACGATTATGCCCACAATCCAGACTTTGTTAACAAAATGGGCGTGGAATCCCATTCGCCTGCTATCTATGGAACTGCGAAGAATGATTCCCTGCAAAAGAAGGTAACCGAAATTCCTCGGGGAGGATCTCTTTATAAGACACCTGATTTTACAGGAGCACAGCAGTGGGGGATGAGCATAGACCTTAATACCTGTACGGGTTGTAATGCATGTGTGGTAGCTTGCCAAAGTGAAAATAATATTCCCATTATTGGTAAAGATCAAGTGCTTCGAGGTCGTGAGATGCATTGGATTCGTATGGATCGCTATTTCTCAAGCAACGACAACAATACGATGGAAATTCCTGAGGACCCTCAAGTTTCCTTCATGAGTATGCTTTGTCAGCACTGTGAATTGGCACCTTGCGAAACAGTTTGTCCGGTTAATGCCACTGTACACGATGAATCCGGCCTTAATGTTATGGCATACAATCGTTGCGTGGGTACACGATATTGCGCAAACAACTGTCCATATAAAGTTCGTCGCTTTAATTTCTTTGATTGGAACAAACGTGAAATTGATCATTTCTATGAAGGGCCTATGGGACCTTCCGGTATGCCTGAACTTCACAAAATGCAGAAAAACCCAAATGTTACGGTTCGTATGCGTGGTGTTATGGAAAAATGCACCTTCTGTGTACAACGAATTGAGGCTGCAAAAATTAATCAACGCGTAAAAGCTAAGGATTCGCCTGATGTGATGGTTCCGGATGGAGCGATCAAAACGGCTTGTCAGCAAGTTTGCCCAACAGAGTCTATCGTATTTGGTGATGTTGCGGATGCCAATACTCGGGTATCTAAATTGAAAGGCCTGGATATGAATTATTCTGTCTTGGGTTACTTGAATACCAGACCAAGAACAACTTACTTAGCAAAACTACGTAATCCAAACCCTTTAATGCCGGATTATTATCCCTTGCCGAACACTCGCTCGGAGTATGAAAAGCGTTATGGACATGGCGTTCCACATGAAGCTGAAGTTTCACACAACTAATTTCCAGATATGGCAGAGCTAACTATTTCAGAAAAAATCAAAGCGGTTAATCCGGCTATTCTACCCAGCATTGAGCCATCTAAGATGCCACGCAGGGTTTTGGTTGAGCACGATCGTGATTTTCGTTGGATTACCCACAAGATCTGTAACATAGTCGAAGAACCTACCCCTCGTTGGTGGTGGGTTTGCTTCATTGTCTCTATATTAGTGGCTAGCTTTACATTTGTTGGCCTTACCTACTTGGTATCCACGGGTGTTGGTGTTTGGGGATTAGCTAATCCTGTTAATTGGGGTTGGGCGATTGTAAACTTCGTTTTCTGGATTGGTATTGGTCATGCCGGTACCCTTATATCTGCTATCTTGTGCTTGCTTAAGCAGCAATGGCGCACCAGTATTAATCGTTCTGCCGAGGCAATGACGATCTTTGCCGTTATGTGCGCTGGTCTATTCCCGCTTTTCCACGTAGGTCGCGTGTGGTTTGCCTGGTGGTTATTCCCACTCCCCAATGCTAACTCAATTTGGCCTAACTTTAAAAGTCCTCTGGAATGGGACGTGTTTGCGGTGTCCACTTATTTTACCGTTTCCTGTTTATTTTGGTACATGGGAATGATTCCTGATCTAGCAACTATTCGGGATCGCGCAAAAGCAGTTTGGCGTAAGTATTTTTATGGTGTGCTTGCAATGGGGTGGCGGAACTCTAATAGACACTGGCAAAATTATGAAATGGCCTATTTGCTCTTGGCAGGTCTCTCAACTCCACTGGTTCTCTCTGTACACACAGTGGTTTCCTTTGACTTTGCGGTTTCACTAGTCCCTGGTTGGCATACGACCATTTTCCCACCATACTTTGTTGCGGGTGCTATTTTCTCAGGTTTTGCAATGGTGTTGTCCCTTATGCTTCCTCTGCGAGCCGTCTACAACCTACACGATCTGGTTACTCAGCGCCACATTGATAACATGTGTAAGATTATTTTGGCAACAGGCAGCATGGTGGGTTACGGCTATGCGATGGAGTTCTTTATAGCATGGTATAGCGCAAGCCCTTACGAAGGATTTACTTTTATTAATCGTGCGTTTGGTCAGTACTCATGGGCATATTATATCATGATTACCTGCAACGTAATTTCCCCGCAACTTTTCTGGTCTAAATGGATTCGCAACAACACAACGCTTGTTTGGATAATTGTGGCTTTTGTAAACGTAGGTATGTGGTTTGAGCGCTTTGTGATTGTAGTAACTTCATTAGCCAATGATTTTCTTCCATCGAGCTGGGGTTATTATTCACCAACGATCGTTGACATCTTTACTTTCTTCGGAACATTTGGCTTCTTCTCCGCATTGTTCCTTCTTTTCATACGCTTCCTGCCCCTTATGCCAATTGGTGAAATTAAGGCAGTGATACCGCAAGCAGACCCACATAGAGGACATCATTAAAAATTTATTAAGTAAGCAACATGGCAGACTCCAATAATATACACGGGCTAATAGCCCAGTTTGACGAGGCACCTGATGTCTTTGAAGCGGCAGCGCATGTTCGTGATGCCGGGTTTAAGCATTGGGATGTTTATACGCCTTACCCCATGCACGGTTTGGATCGCAATATGGGTCTTAAACGTTCTAAAGTACCATTCTTCACCTTTTTCGGGGGTATGACTGGATTCCTAACAGGTATGCTCATTGTTTGGTATATGAATGCTTACGATTATCCCTTAATTGTCGGCGGTAAGCCCTATTTCAGCCCCATTTTCCCCTTTCCGGTGTTCTATGAGTTGACTATTCTGCTCGCCGCATTCGGTACCTTTTTTGGTATGTTTATAACGAATAGACTACCACGACACAACCATCCTGTATTTGACTTTGAACCCTTTAGTCGGGCTTCTGATGATAAATTCTTTATCTACCTGAACGCCGATGACCCAAAATTTAACCTGGAACAAGCCACAAATCTTTTAAAAGAAAATGGTGGCAAGGACATTACACCTCTAAAGAACTAACATGCGTTACTTTTTAGCTATATTTGCGTTTTTGTGCATTGCCACTATTGCTGTACTCGGCTTTCGGGGCGACAAGTTTAAGAAAACGCCGCTTTATATTTTCCCTGATATGGATTTTCAGGCAAAATATCAGCCTCAAGGCAAGAATCACTTTTTTGCAGACATGCGTGATGACCGTCCGGTAGTCCAAGGAACAGTCGTTCGTGGATACGGTTGGGATACTCAACAAGTATTTGCAGGAGACTACGAGTACGCTCCTGCAAAGAACCCATCTCTGTTTTCGGGTAAGAATGCTGAAGGGGAGTTTTTAACGACATTCCCTATTCCTGTTGATCACAAGCTGATGCAACTTGGCCAAGACAAATTCAATATCTTTTGCATCGTTTGCCATGGCGCCGCTGGTGACGGAGAAGGCATTACTAAACAATACGGCATGATCTCTACGCCAACCTATCACGATAAGCGCTTACGTGATATGCCTATAGGTGAAATTTTTAACACGATAACAAACGGAAAAGGCCTCATGAATAGCTATGCCGACAAATTGTCCCCACAAGAGCGTTGGGCGGTTATTGCATACGTTCGCGCTTTACAGCGTGCCCAAAATGCAAGCATAGAGGATGTACCCGGAGAATTTAGAGAAGACTTAGGTTTATGAGCGAGCAACCATCAACATCATCCTTTTATTTAGGCTTCACTGGAAAGTCACGCACTTCGACAATCGCATTTGTCATCGGTATTATCGGTCTTGCTGTTGCCGGTTATGGGGTTTGGCAAGGTGTTCTTCATGATGAATCACGCCCCCTTGCGAGTTGGCTGATTGGCTTTACCGTTTGGTTTTCTGTCGCGATCGGCATGCTATTTATTATCATGATATGGTATCTGTTTGACGCGGGTTGGCCTGTTGTTATCAGAAGACAACTAGAGCACGCTATTAGTGTTTTCCCTTGGCTTGCCTTGATCTTACTTCCCCTTATCTTGATTGGTTGGTTCAACCACAGTAACCCAGGCATCTTATGGGAATGGATGAATCCGGATCTTTTACTCCCTAATGGGGAACCTGTAGGTGAGGACTCGATTTATCTTCATAAATCCCCACTCTTAAATCTCCCATTCTTTACGGTTCGCTTTGCTTTCTATTTCACAATTTTCACAACGTTAGCTTGGGCTCTGCGCAAATCTTCATTTGCGATGGATGTTGATGGAGACATTAAATGGGCTAGACGAGCACGCGTTTGGGCAGCAATCGGTACACCCGTCTTGGCATTGACAGTTACATTTGCAGCGTTTGATTACTTTATGAGCCTTTCATACCATTGGTTCTCAACAATCTTTGGTGTTTGGTTCTTTGCCACATCTATGCGCGCGGCTTTAGCGGTAACTATTATTTTGTGCACTGTATTAAGTTTGGGTGGCCACTTGAAAGGGCTTTTCCGCCAAGCGCATCGATACGAGTTAGGGTGCATGTGCCTTGCGTTTACTATCTTTTGGGCCTACATTGCCTTTTCCCAATATTTCCTTATCTATAATGCAAACATTCCAGAAGAAACCTTTTGGTATAACATGCGCGAATTATTTGTTGATGGTTCTAAAAATTCATGGTGGTGGATAGGTGTGGGCGGTTTGGTCTTTGGCTATTTCTTTATACCATTTTTGCTCCTTCTCTTTTATCGAAATAAAATTATTCCTGCCCGTTTAATTTTTATCTGCTGCTGGATTCTCGTTTTCTTTATTTGCGACCTCTATTTCAATATACTTCCGAGCAAAGAGAATGCAGATAATGTTCTAGGCTACGTAGTTACTCAGTTTTCCATTACCGGTTTCGATATTGCGGCCATTATAGGCGTTGGCGGGATTTGTGCCTGGTCATTCCTAAGAAGTGCCCGAAAACGCGCCCCCATCCCTTTCCGTGATCCTCGCATTAACGAATCTGTTTTCCCTAAAGAAGAAGATATTCACCACCATAAATATTAGTCAGCAATGAGTACTACTAATAATAACCATTACATAAAACACGGTTTTGCAGCTGTCATAGGGATACTAGTTATTCTAGCGGTCTTTTTTGGATTGCTCATTTGGTATGTTCCGAATCGCCCACGTCCTATTGACGAAAAGCTTATTCAAGACCGTTATAAGGCTTTATCTCAACATCAAGCAGAAGATGGTAAGAAATTGGTTCACTACGGTTGGGTAGATCAACAAAAGCAAATTGTTCATTTGCCGATCAAACGCGCAATGGAATTAACCGTAAACGAGTTACACCAACAATAATATGGAAGAATACAACAACGTTTTAGCGATTTTCATACTGGGAATACCCTTTTTTGTTATGGTTGTGCTGGCTATGACGTGGGCAGCAAAAAACGGGCAATTTCAGAATTTAGAAGAAGCATCGCGAAGTATTTTCGATGAAGATGAGCCTGAAGGCCGTCAAATTGATTTTTTTCCAGGTAAAAATAAAAACAATCGTAATTTTAATAAATAATTTTTAATTCCATACTCATGGCATCATCAACAGATATTCACAAAACGGATCTTGATCCTAAGTCCAAGCTAAGGCTCGCTGAAATAGATTCTTCTATGAAAGGCCCTTGCCTGTTCTTTATTTCAGCATCCATTATTTGGCTCATCATAGGAACGCTTTTTGCGCTCATTGCATCAATTTCTTTACATTCGCCAAATCACTTTCCGGCTCAAGAGTGGTTGTCGTTTGGCATAATGCGATCAGCCCACTTGAATGTTGTTGCGTTTGGCTGGCTAAATAACGTTGTTTACGCAGTGGGACTATGGATTATGGCACGTTTATGTCGAGTGCCTCTAAAATATAATTGGCTATTGTTTGTTGCCGGGATATTTTGGAATTTGGGAGTAGTTATAGGCGTAGCAGCTATCTTTAATGGGCACATGACTTCTGTGGAGTGGCTTGAGATGCCCAAAAATGTGGCACCCTTGTTGGCTCTTTCATATGGTTTTATTGGTGTTTGGGGAATTGTTTCATTCAAATTCCGTAAAGGGGAGCACGTTTACGTTTCTCAATGGTACATACTTGCCGCTTTGTTTTGGTTTCCCTGGCTGTACACAATCGCACAGATATTAATTTTTTGGTTCCCCGCAAGAGGGACAATTCAAGCACTTACTAATTGGTGGTTTGGGCACAATGTCCTTGGTCTATGGTATACCCCAATGGGTGTGGCTGCCACGTACTACTTTATTCCTAAAGTACTTGGGAAACCCATCCACAGTTATTACCTGTCCGTTATTGGTTTTTGGACTCTTGCGTTTTTTTACAATTGGGCGGGTGTGCATCACCTGATTGGTGGGCCGATTCCTGTTTGGTTCATTAGCGCAGGTATTGTTGCTAGCGTAATGATGGTCATTCCTGTTGTTGTTACCGCGATCAACCACCATCTTACTGTTGTTGGCAGTTTTCATCTCGTATGGGCTAGTCCTACCTTGCGGTTTATTGTTTTTGGAGCGATGTCCTATACGGTGTCAAGTCTTCTGGGTTCAACAATGGCTCTTCGGGAAGTGAACATGGTTACCCACTTTACACAGTTTACTGTTGGCCATGCTCACCAAGGTGCCTATGCTTTTGTTACGATGGTCATGTTTGGCTCCATTTATTTTATGGTACCACGCTTACTGCAAAAAGAATGGCCTTCTGCTAGGTTAATTTCAATTCACTTCTGGGGAACTGCGATAGGAATTACTATATATATAGTTGCGCTCCATATAGGTGGCTGGATACAAGGTTTAGAACTTAATAATGCCGATATACCATTCTTGGAAGTGGTTCGCCATCTTGTTCCGTGGCTTGTCTCTCGTTCAGTAGGCGGTGTATTTATATTGGTGGGGCATATTGCGTTCTTTATTAATTTCTTCTGGATGCTATTCCGTTCTCGTAGACTAACCTTGGCTACAGGACCTACAACTTTCAGCTCAATGAAAAATCAAGGAGTTTCAGCATAATGAAAAGTTTACCTACACTCTTTATTGGCATAACTTTAATGATCGCCTTCTCGTTTACGGGATTGATTGTAATGGCTCTTATTCAATTCGGTTCACTTGAACCTGTAGCGATGGAGGAGGGTGAACCGCTTTATCCTCAAGCCATTGCAGGCATGGCGCAAATGGGAAGGGAAGATTACATTCGCTTAGGATGCATGTATTGTCACTCTAATCAAGTTCGTCGCAAGGGCTTTGGTTCCGATTTCGAAAGAGGTTGGGGGGATCGCCAAACAGTGGCTCGCGACTATATTTTGCAAAATCGCGTTCTACTTGGGACGATGCGAACAGGCCCGGATCTTACGAACGTAGGTCAGCGTCTCTCCAGTGAAGACTGGCATTATCTCCATTTGTATGATCCTCAAATTACATCAAAGGGCTCACTCATGCCTCCATTTTCATACCTTTTTGAGAACCGCAAAATAGATGGTGAACCTTCGCCTTATGCTCTAAAGTTTCCTCCAGGTTATAAGAAAACACCCAAAGAGGGGTACGAGATCGTTCCGACTACTCGCGCCGAGGCATTGGTTGCGTTTTTGCTAAGTCTTAAACTTAATTACGAACTTCCAGAATCACGCTTCAGTGAGTAAACTAAATGAGTAAAAAAGATAAATCTAAAGATTCTTTATCCCAACAGAATACCCATTCCCACGACACAAGGGAAACAAGTGCTTTTGGAGATATAGAGCTGCAACAGTTGCACGACCAAATTCAGCGTGAAAAAGTCGAGCCTCAGGAACTTTCTGCGCCTATCCCTCTGTTCTTTCTTGTGCTGTGTGCCGTTCTTGTATTTTGGGCAGGATTCTACTTTGCTCGTTATTCAGGCGGCTTTAGCCCGAATGTTTTTAATCCCGAGGCTGCAGTAACGGCTGAAGTAACAAAAACTGAGGTTGCCTTTAATCCAATAGCCCATGGAAAAAAAATATTTTCGAGAACCTGTGTGCAGTGCCACCAAACTAATGGCCAAGGCTTGCCAGGTGTTTTCCCTCCATTGGATGGTTCACCATGGCTGAATGGAACACCGGAACGTCCAGCCAGCATTCTTTTGTTAGGATTACAAGGTCCTTTAAATGTCCATGGAACAGAATATAATGGAAATATGCCATCGCACAGCATGCTTTCAGATAAGGATATTGCTAGTGTTTTAACATTTGCTCGTCAATCATGGGGTAACGAGTCTCCTGCCGTAGAGGAGGAATTAGTTGCCGAAGTCAGGAAAGGTTTAGGCGATCGAAAAACAGCGTGGACAGCTCCAGAATTACTGAAGCTCTATCCCCTAGAGAATGAACACTAGTTTTTCCGGCTATTAGCAACTTGTAAAGTTTGTCTTTTGTATTGCCTATGGTAAACGTAATTTTCTGTACAAATTTGTACAAATTAAGTTTACTGAATAGTGAATCATGCCAAACGTGACTACCTATAAATACTCAAATTTCATAAAACTATGACTCACTTGATTAAGACCGCTTCCGATGTAAGGCAATCCTTTCTCGACTTTTTTAAAGGTAAACACCACGTATTAGTTGAGTCTGAGTCTCTCATGCCGAGCTCGCCGAACCTTTTATTCACAAACTCAGGAATGAACCAGTTTGTGCCCTACTTCTTGGGGGATCGACCAGCTCCATTCCCATCAGCAGCAGACACACAAAAGTGCATCCGTGCTGGAGGTAAACATAATGACTTGGAAGATGTTGGCTTTGATACCTATCATCAAACTTTTTTTGAAATGTTGGGTAATTGGTCCTTTGGCGATTATTTTAAAAAAGAGGCAATTGAATGGGCTTGGGAGCTATTAGTACAAGTCTGGGGCTTTCCTAAAGAACGCCTTTACGCAACCGTTTATAAGCCAGAGAAAGGAGATCCCTCCGACTTTGACCAAGAGGCTTATGATATTTGGAAAGCAATTTTTGAAAAAGAAGGCATGAATCCAGATATTCATATCGTCTACGGTAATAAAAAAGACAACTTCTGGATGATGGGCGATACAGGCCCTTGTGGCCCTTGTAGCGAAGTCCACATGGATCTCACTCCAAAAGGGGACAGTAAGGGTAAACTCGTGAATCGTGATTCTGGCCGTTGCATTGAAATTTGGAACCTTGTTTTTATTCAATTTAACGCCGAACCAAATGGAGCCTTCAGTAAATTGAAAGCAAGGCATGTTGACACGGGTATGGGGCTTGAACGTGTTGCTGGCATTCTTGCGACAACTAACAATTTTACTGACTATTCCAAGGAACCTTCTAACTATAATAGCGATCTTTTTATTGATCTCTTTGCTCATTTGGAGGAAATGTCCGATCATAAATATCAAAGAACAGTTCCAACTGATCGCGACAAAATGTCAGAAATAGAAATTCTGGATTGCGCATTTCGTGTTATCGCTGACCATATTAGAACGCTCACATTTGCCATTGCGGACGGGATTATTCCAGGCAATGAAGGCAGAAATTATGTCTTAAGACGAATCCTTCGCAGAGCGGTTATGTTTGGCAAACGTTTAGACCTTCCCCACGGCTTTTTCTCTACTCTTGTTGATCCTTTAATTGCAAAAATGGGCAGCGTTTTTCCCGAGTTAATTGCTAATTATAAGATGGTAAAACAAATCATTGAAGCGGAAGAGAAAACCTTTGATAGAACTTTGGATCGTGGTTTGCTTCTGTTTGATAAAATAGCACAAAGCTCGCATGCTATTATTTCCGGTGAGGAAGCATTTATATTATACGATACTTATGGCTTTCCGCTAGATTTGACGCAATTAATGGCTAAAGAACGAGGCCTTACTGTAGACGTAGAAGCCTTTGATAAAGCAATGGAGGCGCAACGTACACGAGCACGGGCGGCTCAACAAAAAACAACCATTACTGTCAGCGATGATGACACATCAGTTCACACGACTCAGTTTATTGGATATGACTATGACCAGTTAAGTAATGTTGAGACAACGATTACGGGGATTGTTGAGTCTGAGGGGAACACCTTTTTGCTTTTCGAACAAACGCCTTTTTATGCAGAAATGGGCGGTCAAGTAGGTGATACTGGTATTGTTGAAATTAAAGGTCATAAAATCTATGTGCTCGATACAATTAAGGACGATGCTGGCCGTACATTACATAAAGTAAATATCAAACCGTCAGAGATAAAAGTGGGCATACCTATTTGCGTTTCTGTTGATATGGAGCGAAGGTCTGATATACAACGTCACCATACCGTTACGCACTTGATCCATTGGGCATTACATCAGGTCTTGGGCAATCATGTAAGACAAGCAGGTTCCTATGTAGATGATAAACGTTCGCGTTTCGATTTTAGCCACTTCGAGGCAATTTCGAATGAACAACTTGCAAGGATAGAAATGCTTGTTAATATGAAAATCTTGGAAAATTCAAACGTGAGTACTTTTGAAACTCCTTTTGATAAAAAACCTGATAATTGTATAGCTTTCTTTGGTGAAAAATATGGTGCGATTGTACGTGTTGTTGATATAAGCGGGTACTCTGTTGAGCTTTGCGGAGGAACACATGTTCGCTCCACTGGAGAAATCGGCATGTGTAAAATAATTTCTGAAAGCGGTATAGCAGCGGGCACAAGGCGCATAGAGGCTATTACTGGAAAACACGGATATGCTCAAATTACCCATACTTATTCTAGTATGCAGCATCTGGCGCAGACATTTGCTTGTAAACAAGAAGAAGTAGAGCATAAATGCAAGGAACTGATTGAGCAAAAAAAATCATTAGAAAAGCAAATACGTGCTTATCAGCAAAAGTTTGCGGCATCCCAAGTGGAAGCACTCGTTCAGGATGCTAAAGAAATAGAAGGTCATAAATGGGTTATTGGTGAAGTCGAGATCCCGAACCCAGAAGATATGCGAGGGGTTTCTATACAAGTTCTTCAAAAAACACACGCCCGTGGCGTTATTCTTGGAGGTATTTTTGGGGATAAGGTGACAATCCTGGCGATTTGCACGCCGGAAGCGATACAGGCTGGTTATAGAGCAGGGGATATCGTACGCGATCTAACTGCTCAACTTGGCGGAAAGGGTGGCGGTAAGCCCGAATTTGCTATGGGCGGTGCCAAGGATGTTAATGGACTTTCATCCGTCTTAGCGAATTATATGCCTCACACGTATGCAGAGGCCAAAAATGCTTGATCCAGTGCTATTATAAACTCCTTGACTTAAGCGTATAACAAGGCGCATTCTTTGTTGCACACTCCTATGAATGCTATTCTTGCGGCAATGGTTAATGAACGGTGGCAACCTGGTATAGGTGACCCTAACTTTTGGGGTTGGGTTACTGTATTTGCTTATTTCTTTGCCTTTTACATGTGTGCTCGATGTGTTCTTCATACGCCTCGTTTCAGAGAAAAGTTCATTTGGCTTGTATTTACCGGGATTATGCTTTTTTTGGGTTTTAATAAGCAACTGGATCTACAAAGCTTTTTCACGCAAGCGCTGAAGGATTTAGCTAAGGAACAAGGTTGGTATGAACAGCGGAGAGCGTACCAGGTCTATTTCATTGTTGCACTTAGCCTTTTCGGAGCTGGCTTTATTGTTGTTTTTGGAGGCTTTATGCTGTTTTCCTTTAAGAAGTTTTTCTTCCCGTTTGTCGGTATTGCGTTCCTCGTGTTTTTTATTGTTATGAGAGCAGCATCCTTTCACAAGATGGATTCATTTCTTAACACCAAAGTGATCAATATCAAGTACAATGTGTTAATCGAACTTACAGGTATTGTCTTTGTTATTTTTGGAGCGAAGCTTGAATTGATCAATAAACGACTTAAGAAAGTAGTGGGAACGGCCAAAGATCCTTCAGGTTGATTTTTAGTACTGCCTTGAGTAGGAATTGCCGCCGACTTGTAGGGCTTCATAGGTTGTCTCGGAAAGCTCTTGGATGAACCTGCTTGGCTTGAGTAGTTGTGGTGGACCGCCTTGTACCATGATTTTAGGGAAGGTTAGATAGAGCTCGTCTTTAGCGCGTGTTACGGCTACGTAGAATAACCTGCGCTCCTCTTCCATATTGTCCTCTTCGATGGCGCGTTTGGAGGGGAACATGTTTTCAGCGAGGCCGATTACGAAGACGAGAGGAAATTCTAGTCCTTTTGCTTGGTGGATGGTGGTTAGGCGGACGCTGTCTTCGTTTGCATCAATCGATCGATCGTGCATTTCGGAACTGAGGAGGACGAGTTGAGAGAGGAGGTCTGGCATGTTATCGTAGCGTTTTGCGAAGCCGAGTAAGCTTTCGAGGTCGTCTTGGCGAGTGCGCCAGTTGGCGTAGACGTTTCGGATGTAGTAGCTGTACCAACCTTCCATTGCTAATTTAACGGTTTCTTCGGGTGTCAACTTGTCGGCATTTTCGGAAATATCCTGGAGGGTGATGGCGAGGTCTGTCCAATCGTCTTTTGCGGGTTCGGGCACCTTTTTAAGAACTTTCTCGTGAGTCATGACGGAGTAGGGCGTTTTTTGCTCTTTGGTTGAGAGCTCATGGGTCAGGAGGAACAATTTTTCGGCGGCTCTGGGACCGACTTTGGGCAGGAGGCAGGCGAACCGGTAGAAGGCTGTGCTGTCTTGTGGATTGCAGGCGAAGCGTAGTTGGGAGACGAGATCTTTTACGTGGGCTTGTTCGAAGAAGCGTACTCCGCTTGTGATCTGGTACGGGATGTTTTGGCGAGAAAGCTCCATTTGGAGGTCCATGGAATGGTGGTGGGCTCGGTAGAGGATCGCGATGTCGCTTAGTTTGTAGCCTTGTTGGAAAGCGCCGTGGATTCTTTTGATGATGAAGTTTGCCTGTTGCCGGGTATCGTTAGTTGTTATGAAGTAGGGCTTTTGGCGGGATTCTCTTACTGGTTTGAGCTCTTTTCGGTAGCCGGCGGAGATGGGTTGGCTTTCGAGGACGTTGTTTGCGAGTTCGAGGATTTCCGGAGTGCTTCGATAGTTGGTGACGATTTTGTAGATTTGGGCTCCCGGGTGTCTGTTGGGGAACGTCATGATGTTTTCGAAGTTTGCGCCTCGCCAGGTGTAGATGCATTGGGCGTCGTCGCCTACGGCCATGATGTTGTGGTGTTGTGCGCCGAGCCTGTCAATGATGTCTGCTTGGATGATGTTTGTGTCTTGGTATTCGTCGACGAGGATGACTTTGAATTTGGTTTGGTATTCCTGGGCGGTTTGCGGGTTATTTTTGAGGAGGTTTAACCAGTGCTCGAGGAGGTCATCGTAGTCTACTACTTGTTGGGTGAGCTTTTGATCTTTGTAGAGGCTGGCGAAGTTTTCGATGGGGCCGATGAGGTGCTCGAAGTGGGGATATTTGTCCTTTACTACTTTGGCGATGGAGGTGCAGGTGTTGCGGGTGTAGCTGATGATTTCGGCGATGACTCTGGGCTTTGGGTTTTCCTTGTTTTTGGAGAACTGGGCATCTTGGTTTTTGATGACTTCGCCGAGGAGGGCTTCCGCGTCTCCTGCGTCCAGGATGGTGAAGCTGGGGGATAGGCCGACTTCGGTGGCGTGCCTGCGGAGGATTTTTTGCCCGATGTGGTGGAATGTTCCTCCCCAGAATTTATCCGCGGAGACCCCGGTGAGGTTTTCGACGCGTAAGAGCATCTCTTTTGCTGCTTTGTTGGTGAAGGTGAGGAGGAGGATTTCCCAGGGGGCGATTCCTTGTTCGAGGAGGTAGGCTACCCGGTAGGTGAGCGTTCTTGTTTTGCCTGAACCGGCTCCGGCGAGTACGAGGGCGGGGCCTTGAGGGGCGGTGACGGCCGCGTATTGTTCGGTGTTGAGTTCATCTTTGAAGTTGATTCCGGGAGCCATGCTGTGGGTCATTGATCTTATGTGTGAAGATTATTATTAACTTTAGGCATGGTATAGGCGGAGGTGGTGACGGGCAACTCTTATTAGGAAGAGTGTGCTGTTTTTCGCTTCGGCTATTCTCCCGGAGACTTCGGGGTTTGTTTCGCGATGGCCTTCCGTTAAGCATGTTTTATTAGACTGGCGTCTCGTGCCCTGATGTTGCGAGAAGGGGACGTGTTTTACGCTCAGGCGAGGAGTTAAAACCTCCGCGCCCGTGACATAAGCAACCGTCTTGCCTCGACCAGGAGTAGACGTGAGGGGAGTCAAGACGCTATGGTGGGACGATGGTTGCCATCAATGGCAGTAAAGGGGTGGGTGTGGTGATGATATTCATGGGAAATGAGGGTTTGTTATGTTGGGTAAGAGAGAAAGACTACCGACGCGAGCGTAGCGAGCGGAAGGGCTTTTTTTTTTGAAAAAAATGATTGAGGGGTGGATTTTGAGTGGTATAGTTACGGATGGAGGGGAATAGGGGGTGCCCGAGAAGGGGGTTGAGGAGTTAGTTTTGGAGGGGTTGGTTTTTTGGTGTTTTGTTCATAACTAAATGCATGTGGGCGCTTTTGTTTTAGGTTGTTTCGTATGTTGGGGGGCTGTCTATGCCGAGGCTATGTGAGAGGGGAGTTTTTTGAATGGTGCTGTGAATGCTGGTGGGTCGGTGTTTTTTTTGGGGGGGCCGCCTACGCCAAGGCTATGGCGGACATGCTTAGCGACTCATTTCGTTATGGGCTGGTGGCCCGTGCCTCGAAGCGCTAAGGTGCGGACACTCTTGGCATGGGTCTTTTTAGTGGATGGTTGCGTGTGGTTTGAAGAGACAAGGCGATGGGAGGGGGCGTGATTTTTTAAATAAATGAATTGAGGAGTTGCAGGTGTGTGTTAGGATTACGGACGGAGGGAAAGAGGGGGGCCAGAGAAGGGGGGGTGAATCATGGGGAGTTTTTTGAGGTGTGGCTTTGTGAGACTGCTTTGGGTTTTGTTTGGGTGTTGGCGAATTTTGGTTTACCTACGCCGAGGCTATGTGTGATGGGAATTTTTTTGAATGGCGTTGTGCGTGATGATGGGTTGGTTGTTTTTATTGGTGGTGGTGGTGGTTTGACCTGCTTACGCCGAGGCTATGGCAGACACGCTTAGCGACTTATCTCGTTATGGGCTGGTTGCCTGTATCTCGAAGCGCTAAGGAGAAAGAGGGGGTGCCCGAGAAGGAGGTTGATGGGTTTGGTTTTGGGGCGGGCACTGTTTTGTTTGCTTGCGTTGGGTGTGCTAGACTTTTTTTTGTTGCTGGGGGTTCGGCTGGCTTACGGGAAGGCTTGGGCAGGCAAGTTGGGTGATGGTTTTGGTATTGTTACACGCAAAGAGCCAAGGTGAGGTCGCCGGAGGAGAGGGGGAGGTTTTTTTTTGATATTTTGGCTTTTTGCGGAGGATTACTGTGTGCGTTGATTTTTTTGGGTGAGCGGTGCCTGAATTTAAATATTATTCACCTAACGATTTTAAGTTAGGGAGCGGTGGGGTTTGTGGGGATTCGTTTTTGGAGCTTTCTATTATACCAGAGTGTCAATAGTTTTTCCGGGCGATAATTGGGATAGTTGGGATAATTGGGATGTTTTTGAAAAATAGTTGAAATTTTTTGCTGTTATGTGAACATTGGAGCACTAGGGTTGCGTAAATAAAATGAGCGATAGCCGTCAGATTATTTTGTGCGTTTAATTCCTAACGTTTTTTAAATTAGAAATTCAATTTTTTGAAGTTTAAGACGCCAGGGAAAAGGGGTGTCTTATGTTTTGCTTTTTGCCTGATGTAGGAGGTTGTTGTAGTAAGCGGCAGTATGGAAGCATAACGCCGACGCGAAGCAGGACTACAAGGGTGTGGAAGAGTCAGTTGAGTTTAATCTCTTTTCGCTGATTATAAAGCATCAAGTATGTCATCTATATTTTCCTCGCCAACCTGTTTTTTCAAAGCCTCAATAAGCTTGTACTTATAAACATATTTTTTGATCCTGTTGAAAAATCTTTTTTCTCCGAGCCTGTTTATGTAGTCCCTGATTTCGCTTTTAACTTTTTGTTTCGTAGTGCGCTTTTTCAGGAACTGTAGCACTTTCATTACGCCCTTGCTCTTGTATTCTTTCCATAACTGATTTTCTATATCTTTTTTACATCCCTTTAGTAGATTAAAGAAATAACCAAGATTAACAATTTGCTGTTCACTATCTAGATTTTTCAAAATGAGGCCTCGAAATTTATCGGTGAAAAATGAATTTACGCTACACTGTCTATGCTTTTGCATATAATTAAAAAGTAGCTCCAAGGGCTTATGGAAATCGCTAAAATAAAGGGGAGCGTTGTCTGTTTGTAGCTTTGGTTCTATTTTATCTTGAAAAGACTTGGCAAAGTTGACTAACTGATCTGGATTATCGCTAAACACATCTGTGTAGTACCCAAAAATTGAAAATAGATTGTTGGGTCTATTCCTATTAATCGGCAAATCCTGATACTGCTTATCGTAGGTTATATCAACGATTCTGTTCATCCAGTCTTTTACTGTATTTAGCACTTTCTCTTTGTTTTGTGAAATGAGCCGATCTCCCTCAAATAGATAAAGGTTCTTTAAATTCTCGTTACTGTACTCAAACCGATTTGCTTGGAATATCATGTACTTATAGATGTCCTTTTGCTTCTTTTTGAGAATTTCTATATACAATTCCTCCAAAAAATTAAAAAAGCAAGAGAATGTTTGCAGAGGATTCTCTTTGTGATTACAGACTAACACATAAGGAAGAAAATGTTCAATTCTTCCTCTGTAATCCGTATCCTCCTTTTCCACTATACGCTGAATTGCTTCATCTCTTGTTTTTTTGCAAGACACATTTTGAATGAGAGATAAAGCATCTTGGTCTCTAACTTCGCTAGGAGGTACGAATCCATTGACAGCTCGTTCGAAGTAATTTGCCATAAATGTACTTGGATTATATCGCTCGATAGAATTTCCTTCGCTAACTAAATTTTGCATTCCCTGTAGTGTTTCGTTATCAGGATTTAATAAATACCTTTCATTTATTGAAGATCTACCATCTAGCGTAGGAAATTTATCGAGCGATTCGGGCTCTGATTTTAGAATATCCCTTAGATAGCCATGATCTAAGAATTGAAATAATCGACATAAGTGATCTTTTTCAGCTTTATCCTTTGAATTCTTTTCTTTATCTGTTTGGATGCTATGGTCTTTTTGCTTCTCCTCTGAAGTTTTTTCCAGTCTTTCACCCCTCTTGTAATCTATGTATTTATAAAACTCTTTCCTATGTCTGATCCGCAGCATATTCAGTAAAAATAATTGATCTATATCGACTTCGCCATGCAAGTAAGATGCTTCATGATGATTGTCTGTATCGTAGTACCCCCAGTCTGTAGCTGTTCTTCTCAATGCAGTTTTTAAGCTTCTTGGATTACCTATAAAGTAATTCAGGATATCTCTTATAAAAGCAAATTTAACTTTTTCACGTTTCTCTTTAAGGGGATCGATGTCCTCAAAGCGATTATAAGTGGCATTACGAACTCTGCTAAAAACCTCTACTAGTAGATCTTCTTTAATGCGGGGGATAATAAATTCATAGTCGATTATTTTTGCTGCATCTTCGATGACATCGGGCTTTACATTCAAAATGAATGAGATCCGTTTTGCTTCTCTAAGATTGTATAGTAAGGGATCTAAATCAGATGGCTGGAAGTATTTGCCGATTTCTCGATCCAGGTCTTCTATGATTAAGACGACATTTTTATCGATAGCAGCGAGGGCTTCTGATATTTTTTCAAGGGAGTTTGTGGGGGAAAGGTGCTCTGTAAGGGCGCCTAAAGCGATGCTCCACCAGGAACCATTTCCTTTTAGGGTGGACTTCATGTATTTATCTGAAACGTTTTTTAGGCCAAAGGACTCTAGGTGATCAGATAGGCTTTCTACCAATTCATCTATGAGTATTTGAATAACGTTTTTGTAGTCATCTGCAGCCCAGGTTTCTTTTCGAACAAATATGATGTTTGAATCATTGTATGAATTTCTGGGATTTACTTTTTCCATGATCAAGTTATTCAAACTTGTTTTGCCGGATCCGTAGTCTCCTAGAATGGCTATAGTTTTTCCCGGGGAGCTTTTTATTATTTTTGCTAAGTGATCCGCATATTGATGATAGTTAAAATAGTCTGTTCCTACATCTTCAATAGGTTTGTCATATTTAAGCCAATCCATTAGCTCGTCATCAGATAAATCGGAAAGATTGTGTGTTTTAGGCTTATCATTTTTTTTCGCATCAGGATTATCCTTTGCGGGGGAGTCGCTGGATTTCTTATTGGAAGTTTTTAGAAAAGCCAATAGGAAATAAACAAGAAACGGGATGAGCGATACTACGACAAACGAAGGGAGGAATTTGAAAAAACTGTACTTTGCCGTTACTAAGGCCATGCCTTCGTTTGCGTAGAATTTTTGAAAAAAGGGAGGTATGAACTGAACTGAAACGATGTTCTTGTATGACTCTGTGTAAACATAAGCTTCGAAGAGGCTAAAAGGTCGATCAATGAAAAATACAACTACGACCAACGCTAGACCTAGTAGAAAACCTCCTGCAGCAGTAATTGCGAAAGGTGAATGTTTTAAAAATCTCGTTAAGATAAGTAATATAACAAGTACTACAAGCAGGATCAAAATCCAAGTAGTAGAAGGCATGGCCAACATCACCACCCCGATGGCCACCGACATAAAAATAGACGGGTAGCAGAAATAATTTCTGACAACCTTCCAGTCCTTCGGCAAAGGCGGACGGACGATGCGTATGGCAACGTATAGAACGAACATGAAAAATACGTAGCGAGAAATGAGGACATCTAAGATGGCGTATTGGTTCCAGCCCAGGAGGAGGAAGAAGCCGTCGAAGTAGTGGAAGATGAACCGTTGAAAGAGAGGGCCGGTGAAGGCGGCGGCGAGTACGCCGATAATGGCGTAGGCAAGTATTAGTAGCCAGCGTTTTGTAATACAGTAGGAACGAGACAATTTTTGATTACTCATGGGGGGTAGGGTAATTTTGATTTTATCTTAAGCAGTAGCCCTTTAGAAGACAAATTATAGAACCTTACGTGTAAATGAAAAGAGGAGACGTTTGCGTGTTGTAAAAGGTGATTATTTTTGCAGATATAGGTTGTATAGCATGATCTATGGGGAATCTAGGGATTAATAACTGCAATAAGCTTAATAAGACGTCTGTTCATTGGGGGTTGGGGAGTGATGGCGGGCGGAGGGGTATTTCCGGTGCGCTTGAGGAGATGCCGGCGGAAATGTTTGTTGAAATTTTTTCTTATGTGCCGATTGGGGACTTGATCGGTAATGATGCTTCTGCGGTGCAGTTTGTTTGCCGGGAATTTTTTGTTTATGTGGATAAGAATATTTTCTTTTCGGTAAAGGAGCGGGCGGTGGAGCTGCTTGGATTGGAGGATGATGCGGTAAAGTTGTATTGTATGAAGTATTGTTTGGGGAATTATGGGGGCGTGTTTATTCCGCGAATGGATCGTTTTTTTGTTGAGGATGAGATGATTTTGCGGGTTTGGGGGAGTTTTGTGGGGAGTAAATATAGGGATTTGAGGGATAAGGGCGGGGCTATTTCAAGGCAGATTGCAAGCGTTGTTGCGAGGGGAGTCTTGGGGGAGTGTATGGATATAAGCCCTATTCGGTTTGTGGGAAAGGATATAAATGCGGTTTCGGGGGTGTTGAGGCGGTTGACGTTGTATCATGAGTTAATGGATGAGTATGATGGGGGGCGCGGGGATGATGCGCTTCTGGCAGTGGTGGAAGCTGAATTGCAGGCGTTGACGAAAGGGTGGGGCGATGTTGATTATTATAGAGTCATAAAACTGTTTGTTGAAGAAAAGTGCCTTTTGAAGGAATTGGACTGGTTTGCAGAGAAGTCCGGGAAGTATAAATGCCATTCGTATCTTTATCTTTGTGGCGGGTATGCTAAGGGTGGGTTTTTTGGAGATGCGAAAGCGCGTGCGGAGAAATCTGTCAAATGGCATGGGAGTGCTTATTTTGAGATTTTTAAAGCTTATGTTGAAATGGGGAAAGTGGCGGAGGCCATCGAATGTGTGGCGGAGACGGGGGTATGGAAGGATCGTTGTAATCTAATGCTTTGTAGTGTTTATTTGTGTGCGGGAGATGTTGTTAGAGCAAAAGAGCATGCCCTGAAAGCAGGTGCCTGGAAAGTTCGCTCAATGGCGATGGTAGAGGCATACGTACGTAATTGTTGCCAAGGAGTGTAGGTTATCCTTACGACTTGTGCGGGAGGGATGTTTCTGATTAGAATGGTAACATGTTATCATTCTTTAGGTTAGTATTGGCGAATCTGGTTGCGATGTGGATCGTGCTTTTTGGGGTTATTCTTATGGGCGTGGCGTTGGTGTTTGTGGCGTTGGCGATGTTTGAGAAGAAGGAAGTGGGCGTGCCCAGTAACGCGGTGCTTGTTTTTGATATATCCATGAATATACCCGATGCGCCGGCGAGTGAGGGCTTTAATGAGTTGATTATGGATGTGTATGATCAGGAGCATGAAACGTCGATACATTTGTTGGATGTTGTTAACGGGATTGAGTATGCGGCGAAGGATGACCGGATAAAGGCGTTATTTATTTATGGGAACTTGATGCCTGCTGGTTATGGTAGTAGTTTTGCGGCGTTGCATGAGGTGAGGGAGGCTATTGAAGTGTTTAAGGCTACGGGGAAACCTGTTTTGGCGTATATGGAGAATGCGTCTTTTCATGATTATTATTTGATGAGTGTGGCCGATAAGGTTTATCAGAATCCTTTTGGGAACGTGGAAGTGGTGGGTTTTTCAATGGAGATGCCGTATTTTGGGGTTTGTTTTCAGAGGTATGGAATTGGGGTGCAGGTGACGAAGGCGGGTAAGTATAAGTCTGCAACAGAAATATTTACGGAGGCGAAGATGAGTGAGGCGGAAAGGGAGCAGGGGACGTTGCTCATTGATGATATGTGGAGGGATGTAGCGCAGGATGTTGTTACGAGTAGAAAGATTCCTTCGGATAATTTTAAACAAGCGAGCTCGCGTTTTGGTATTTTAAATACGAGTACGGCGTTGAAGCTTAAGTTGATTGATGAGATGGGGTATTGGGATAATATTTTGCATGATTTGGAGGAGATAGCTGGGCGTAATGAGAAGACGAATACGTTTAACCAGGTTAGTTTAGGGAAGTATGTTGAGAAGATTGATACAGATGGGTGGAGTAGCTATTTTTCTAAAAATCAGGTGGCTGTCGTCTATGCTGAGGGCGAGATTGTTGATGGAGGAGGTTTGAGAAACCAGATTGGAGGGGATAGCTTTTCGAAATTGTTACGTGAGCTGCGTCAAGATGCTGATGTGAAGGCGGTGGTGCTTCGGGTGAACAGCCCGGGAGGGAGCGCGTATGCGTCTGAGATTATTCAGCGGGAAGTGCAATTGTTGAAAAACGTGAAGCCGGTAGTGGTGTCATTTGGATCTGTGGCGGCATCCGGCGGGTATTGGATATCGGCGTATTCGGATAAAATATTTGCGGATCCGACGACGGTGACCGGCTCTATAGGTGTGTTTGGATTATTGTTTAACGTGGAGAAAATCGCAAAAGACTATGGCATCTTTTTCGATGGCGTGAAGTCCTCACCGTTAGCTGATATAGGGACCCTTTCGAGACCCAAGACACCGACGGAGATGGCGATTTTTCAGCATCAGACGAATTTTATTTATAATGCTTTCTTGTATAAAGTGGCTGAGGGAAGGGATATGCCCTTAACGGCTGTGACAGCAATTGCAGGCGGGCGTGTGTGGTCTGGCATACGAGCAAAAGAGATTGGTTTAGTGGATGAAATTGGGGGTTTGAAAGACGCTATAGCTGAGGCGGCGGCGTTGGCTAAGTTAGAAGGACATTGGGATGTGGCTGAGTTTCCTGATAAACACGGTTTTGTGGAAGAGTTGATCAAGAATTTTCTGGATGATTATTCTGAGCCTGCTGCGAAAGGAAGCCGCTTTCTGAGTCGTGTAAAGCGTAAGTTTAATGAAGACGTGCTGTTTATTAATTCATTTAATGATCCGCAAGGAGTGTATGCGCGGATGCCCTTTACGCCTGCATTTAACTAAAAGTAATTAGGCTAACTTTTCTTTGTTTAGCTTTTCGACTAGACGGACGAGATAGCGAATCATCCAGATCATGCGCTCGAAGCGGCTTGAGATGTATTCCATGACCTCTTGTTCTTCGGCCAAGAGCTTGGGATTGTTTTTTCTGATATGGGTATGAATTTTTTCAATAATTTCGCCCTTATCCTCGGTGATTTTGAGAAGGAGGTTGATGTCCATGGGGTCTTCTGATTCAACAACATCGATTACAATTAAGAGAAGCGTGTGGAGGGATTCGCTGATGTTGGTTATGAATTGTTGGAGTTCAGGGGAAAAGGAACTTTTTTCAATAGGAAGGATGAGTTCGCTGAGACAATCATCCATGTTTGTGAGAATTTCCGCGCGAATCTTGTAGTTGAGGATACGATTGAGCAAGCTACGCGTGAGCTCCTTGTCGATGAGTTCGGTGGTGAAGTCTGATATTTCTTTGATTAAATTATCGGTACCGATGTGGAGGAAAGCGGTATTGTATTGACGCGTGGCATCTTCGCGCAGCTCGTCGAAATAGTGCGGGTAGCGCTTGAGGACGCGGAGTTGCTCCCGTTCGATGAGAGAGAGAGCCGTTTCCGGAATAAGAAGCGCTTGGTCGTGGAGGAATTTGGGTCGGCTAAGTTGTTCCTCGGCGGTTTCCGGAAAAAGCTTGTTAAGTAGCCTGTGGAGTGCGGGGATAAATAAAGTGATGATGCCTGCTCCAACGATCTGAAATGTGAGGTAGACGAGCGCTAACTGGAGATGTAAGTGGGGGGTGATTTTCTTCATAAGCGCCATGACCAGCGGGATATGGAAATAGATCTCGATATAGAACAAGGAAACAAAAATGAAGAGCGAGAAAAATTTAAAACCTACCTGAAAGATGGCCAGTTGTTTAGGGGGGCCTTTGAGTTTGGTGGACAAGACAAAGGTTGTGCAGGCGGTACCGAGGTTGGTGCCGTAGATGATCATGAACGCGCTGGCTTTATCCAAGACGCCAGTGTTGGCAAGAGCGATGGCGATAGCAGAGATGGTGGCGGCGGATTGGGCAATAAAAGCCAGTGCGGCGGCTCCGAGCAAACCGAGAATGTAGGATTTATTGGCCGCGACCATGAATTCGAAGAACCAATGATAGTCTCTGAGAGGGACGGCACCCATCTTCATTAAATCCAAGCCGTAGAATAATAAACTTACGCCGAGAAGAGCGCCTACAGCCGGTTTGAGGAGTTTGGATTTATCTAAATCAATGTAATAGAGGAAACCCACCATACCTAGCATGTAGAGCACCATGAGATGGAAATTTATGACGGCGAGGAAGACGAGGATACAGTTGCCGGCGTTTGACCAGAGAACCATGGGCATGGCGCGCCGGGTTGTCATCAGGCCGGCGGAAATCATACCCGTCATAATAAAAGTGACAGCAGAGGTGCTTTGAGTGATAGCACCTGACATGATACCAAACATGGCGCTGACCCATCCCTTGTAAGTTATTTTAGTAATGAAGGTGCGGAAACGCCTTCCCGCGACCAAACGAAGACTTGAGCCGATGAGCCGAACGCCGATAAAGAAAAGGCCAAGGCCGGCGATGATCATGCCGATGACTTCGTATATGCTAAACTTGTCTGGCAAAACGGGGAGGGATTAGAGTGTTATGGGATGTTTTGGAAGATTATAGCGCCATTATAGCAATCGATTGCAGGGATGTCTACGAATTAGACACCTACTTTATAAAATGGAAGCCGATGGAGTGAGGTATCAAGTTACTCAGAAACTAACTTGATGAGTGTTCAGAATCTGAATTTTTTAACGATGCTAGGTAAAATCATTTTATGAATTATCGCCTAAAAGGCTTTGCGGCATAAAATGATTTTACCTAGCATCGTTTTTTTAAGCAAGAGTAATTTTTTAGTTTTTTAATTTTTTTGAGTACGGGGTTTTAATTTCTGGGTACCGAGTAATTTTTTAGTTTTTTTGGTTATGGAGTACGGATTTTTAACTTCTGAGTACTGAATTATGTTTTAGTTTTTTGAGTATGGAGTACGGATTTTTAACTTCTGAGTACTGAATTATGTTTTAGTTTTTTGAGTATGGAGTATGGGGTTTTAACTTCTGAGTTCAGAGTTCCGAAATTTTTGTTTTATTGCGCTTTGGGTCTTTGAAATTAATTTTGAGCCATTCTAAAGGATTCAAAACAGCTTTTGTAGCCATTTTAGGGGCTTTGGGGAGTGATGAAATAAGACGATGTCCTAAATTTTATCTTGGAGGCAAACTTCGTTATGGAGGGCAGCTGTTTCGTCTATTAACGATAGTACTTCGCCGAGAAGGTAGATGGAGCCTGTGACGATGATGATATCGGAACTGTTTTCAGGCAAAAAACGGTTTGGGCTACTGAAAAGCTGTGAAAGTGATTTTATGGAAGCCTTTGGGGGAGCTATCTTTAAAAGTTCATTAGCTGGGGTGGCACGAGGTTGGTTAATGGTCACGAGATAAATTTCGTGTGCGTGTGCAGCTATTGTAGCGAAGATGGCTTGGGCGCGGTCTTCCCCAAGTGTGCCACAGACAAAAGTGAATTGCTTACCGGTTTGTGCGTGGAGCTCTGCTAGATTTTTAGCTAAAATGGCAGCGGAACCCTCGTTGTGAGAAGCATCGAGAATCAAGGTTTGGCCGGTAATGAGTTTAATTTTTTCCCAGCGACCCCTGCAGGTTACGGACATTAGCCCCTTTGATTTTGCGGCTTCTGATACCGGAAATTTGCTTTGCAGGATATTTACGACTAAACTGGCGATGGCAGCATTTTCGCGTTGGCAAGAACCATGAAGCGCTGTTTCCGGATAATTACTTCCTGAGATAGCGTAGACGGGGGCGTTTTTTTGTTTTGCGACTTTACGAATAACCGCTTCTGCCTCAAGGGGGAGAACGCCGATGACGACCGGTGTATTTTGTTTTATGATACCGGCTTTGGCGTGAGCGATTTCAGAGAGAGAGTTACCGAGGATGTTTGTGTGATCCTTGCTGATGGAAGTGATGACGGAGATTTCGGGATTTATGATATTGGTGGAATCATGCTCGCCGCCTAAGCCGACCTCGATGATGGCGATGTCTACCCCTTCTCGCGCGAATTCCAAGAACGTTATACCTGTCATGAACTCAAAAAACGAAACGCCTGATTTGTCAGCGATAGAGGAGAGCTCCTCTGTGTATTGTACGATTTTATCCCGAGAAAGGTTTTGGCCATTAACGCGAATACGCTCACCGAGATAGACGAGATGAGGAGAGGTATGTAACCCTGTTTTATACCCTGCGGTACGATAAATGGAATCCAGTATGGAGCATACGCTACCCTTGCCATTGGTGCCTGTTACATGGATAGAAGGAAAGTTGTTTTGCGGGTTAGACAATTCCTCTGCCAATATTTTTATACGCTCCAGACCCAGTTTTGAACCCGAGTTGCGAAGCGAGTAAAGATATTCCTGGGCTTTAGTGTACCCCATATCTTGGGTGTCAAAATTAAGCGCTAGCGAGCTCGCTTTTTTGATTGTGAGACAATGTTTTGATGAGATATGTAATACGATCGCGCAATTCGTGACGGGTTACGATCTGATCTATTAAACCACGCTCTAAAAGAAATTCTGATGTTTGGAAACCCTCGGGAAGCTCCTGTTGGGTGGTTTCCTTAATGACCCGAGGCCCCGCGAAACCGATAAGCGCACCCGGTTCTGCTAAGATAATATCCCCGAGAGAAGCGAAACTAGCCATGACACCTGCCATAGTAGGGTTTGTGAGAACAGAAATATAAGGAAGACCTGCTAAAGCGAGCCTGGATAATGCGGCACTTGTTTTTGCCATTTGCATTAAGCTGAGGATTCCCTCATACATACGTGCGCCACCAGAAGCGGAGACGATAATGACAGGAGTTCTTTGTTTGATTGCGCGCTCAATACAACGCGTAATTTTTTCACCCACTACGGAACCCATACTGGCTCCGAGGAAGCGAAAATCCATTACAGAAATGTTTACCGGCGTGCCACCCATGGTACCTGTACCTGTAATAACGGCATCATTTAAGCCCGTTTTCTTTTTATATTGCTTGAGTTTTTCATCATAGCAAGAGACGCCCTTGAATTGTAACGGGTTAGCGGAACACAGCTCGCTATCCATTTCGACAAAACTACCTGCGTCTAATAAGGACTGGATTCTAGCAGGTGCGCTGATAGGGAAATGGTAACCACTATTTGGGACAACATTTAAGTTATTCTCCAAATCCTTGTTGTAGACGATCTCGCCTGTCTTGGGACATTTAGTCCACAATCCTGCCGGGATGTCCTTTTTTTTCTTAACATCAAGAGTTGAGTATTTTGGTTTACTGAATAACGCCATGAGCTATGTATTATTTAGTTTAGTATTAAACTATAAACGTGAACGCTTTGCAAGTAAATGATATTTCGATGGATGAAATTTAAGTTTTGTGCCCCTCTATGGTAGAGCGCAGCAGTAGACGCGTTGGTCTATAAGGCCTTGACTTATAATAGGTAAGGTTTATCATGATGGACTACTTTATAAGGGGTAATTGGATCAATAATAAAAAAAATGGCATGGTTTCGTAAAAGTATGGGCCATGGCGTTTTATAAAAAAACAAAAAAGTTAAGACATGTTACTTTCTCGATTAAAATCTGAATGGTTTGGCAATGTAAGAGGAGATTTACTGGCCGGAATGGTAGTGGCCCTCGCACTTATTCCCGAAGCCATTGCGTTTTCTATTATTGCGGGAGTGGATCCCAAAGTAGGCTTATATGCCTCCTTCTGTATTACGGTAGTGATTGCCTTTGTGGGAGGACGGCCAGGAATGATTTCCGCAGCGACGGGAGCCATGGCGTTGGTGATGATAACGCTAGTAAAAGAGCACGGTTTGGAATATTTATTGGCCGCGACCGTGTTAACCGGAGTTATGCAGGTATTTGCCGGTATATTTAAATTAGGCTCATTATTACGATTTGTGTCGAAGTCTGTTGTCACAGGGTTTGTAAACGCGCTGGCGATACTTATTTTTATGGCACAGTTACCCGAGTTTTACGGTGCGGGATGGCAGATGTACGCGATGGTAGCTGCAGGGTTAGGCATTATTTACCTATTTCCCTATATCACCCGAGCCGTACCCTCGCCATTGGTAGCGATTGTTGTTTTGACAGTGCTAAGTATCATGATGGGGCTTGATTTGCGAACGGTAGGAGATATGGGCGAGTTACCCAGTACGCTACCGATGTTCCTCATACCGAACATACCCCTGACGCTGGAAACGCTACAAATTATATTACCCTTTTCACTGACACTGGCGGCGGTTGGTTTGTTGGAATCGCTGATGACTGCTGTGATCATCGATGACTTAACGGATACGCCCAGTAAGAAAAACAAAGAATGCGCGGGACAAGGGATTGCCAATATAGTGACCGGATTTTTTGGCGGGATGGCCGGGTGTGCCATGATCGGGCAATCTGTGATTAATGTGAAATCCGGTGGGCGAGGAAGACTTTCAACCCTGTTTGCGGGATGCTTTTTATTGTTTCTGATCTTGGTATTAGCGGATTGGGTGAAACAAATACCGATGGGCGCATTGGTGGCGGTGATGATTATGGTAGCCATTGGTACCTTTAGCTGGACATCTGTAAAGAACCTGAGAAGCCATCCGAGAACATCAAGCCTAGTGATGATTACGACGGTTATCGTGGTGGTGATTACCCATGACCTGGCCAAAGGCGTGTTTGCGGGAGTGTTGATGAGCGCGCTCTTCTTTGCGAAGAAAGTGTCTCGCCTATTGGTTGTAAAATCTGAGCGAGATGAGCATGGCCAGCGCGTATATACCGTACAAGGACAAGTATTTTTTGCATCCGCGGAACGCTTTGCCACATTTTTTGATTTTAAAGAAGTGGTTGAGAACGTGACTATTGATGTACATAAAGCCCATTTTTGGGATTTATCAGCCGTTGGGGCACTTGATAAAGTCGTACTTAAATTCAGACGAGAAGGCACAGAGGTGAAATTGCTTGGCTTAAACGAAGCAAGTGCTACAATTGTAGAAAACCTTGGTATTCATAATAAAACGGATGTTACCGAGCTGGATCTCACACACTAAAGATTGGGAAAGACTATGAGTAAAATTATTGCCTGTATAGACGGATCAACCTACGCCGATAGTATTTGCCGATTAAGCGCGTGGGCGGCAAAGCAGACGGGGATGCGTGTATGTCTGTTACATATTGCAGCGCCTCATACAGAAATGAAAGCGAAAGTGGATTTGAGTGGCAGTATAGGATTGGGCGCAAAAAGCAGTTTGCTTAAAGAACTCACAAAAATAGACGAAGAGCACGGTAAGCTAGAGCAGCATAAAGGCGTAGAGATCTTAGAACGTGCCAAAAAAGTGTTGGCAGAAAATGGGATTGAGCAGCCAGAGATATTGCATCGCCGAGGCTCCTTGGTTGAAACGATTGCCGAAATAGGAGATCAGGCAGAACTAATTGTGGTTGGAAAAGGAGGCGAGCAGGATAATGCCAAAGCGGGTTATGTTGGCGCGCATTTAGATCGCTTGGCTCACGCCACGCACAAGTCATTGTTGATTGCTACTAAAGAAACCAGAGAAGTTAAACGATTTCTAATTGCGTATGATGGAAGCCCCAGCTCCAATAAAGCGATTGAATATGTAAGCAGTCAGCTCCTTTTTGAAGATTTGGAATGCCATATATTATGTGTGACCGAAAAGACACCAGGGGCTGAAAGAAGTCTGGCATACGCGGAAAATAAAATAAAAGAAAGCGGCATTCAAGTGATAGCACACTTGCACCATGAAGAGGCTGTTGCTGTGGCTGTTACGGACTATATAAAAGAGCACGATATCGATCTGTTATCAATGGGGGCATACGGGCATTCAAAAATGCACAGCCTTTTTTTTGGCAGTACGACTAAGGAGCTTATCCAGACATCGCAGGTACCGATATTGTTGTTTAGGGGTTAGGGAGTTGAAGAGATCAGCCGTGGCCGATGGTGAGGATATCGATATGTTTTGCGCCGTGTTTTTTGAGAATATGAGCACACGTATTTGTTGTTGAGCCTGTTGTGAAAACGTCGTCTATGATGATATAACGGACGTCTGGGTCTAGCGATTTGTTTTTATTTAAAGCAAAAGCCTTACGCACATTTTTAAGACGCTCCTGGCGATTCATACGCGTTTGGGTTTTTGTGTTCTTGGTGCGCTGAAGGAGCTCCATTACCTTAGTGTTTTGTGCTGCGTTTGCTAAGACGTTTGCGATAAAGAGGCTTTGATTGAAGCCGCGCTTACGCTCCTTTTTTGCATGGAGCGGGACGGGTACCAAGACGGCGTTGTTGATGAAATTTATAAACTCGGTTTGCTGTGATAGAAGAGCACTTAAGTCCCTTTCTAAATAGAGACCCCGGTGATATTTTAACTCGTGGATGATCTTCCTACCCGTGCCCCTTAATAAAAAAGCCGTTTTGCCATTTGAGAATACGGGATCGAGCTCAACACACTTAGGGCAAACGCGTTCACCAGAGACATCTCCGTAGAAAGGGTAGCCACATGTTTTGCAGTGAGGGGAGTGTACCCATTCGATTTTATGTGCGCACGGTTGGCAGAGGTATTGGAGAGAACTATTCTTCGTTAAACGCGTTTGGCAAGAAAGGCAGTCTCTGGGGTAGAGCCAATCGAGAAGAATTTTAACGAACTTGAGCATATTTTCTGTGAAAACAGTCGAAGTAAAGCGCAGAGACCAGAAGCGCAAGAACAATGAGCGGTAAGACCCCATCGATCAGCTTTGTTGTGCCCAGGAAAGCCGGGACAGCGGTATCTGTTATCGCGAAATATTTTCGCGTGAAGAGCATGATAAAGACTGTGCCCGCGTGGAAGCCGATACAAGGCATGAGCGAACCTGTCCGTATGAGCAAAAGACTGTGAAAGGCACCCAGTAAAGCGAGGTTTATGAATTCGATTAAATTAAAGCTTTTGCCGATGCCAAAGATGTTATTTAGGGCGATTGTGTAGACACCTGCATCCGGGCTGGCATGGATTTTGAAATGGGCGTAGGCGAAGAAGCAGCTGCTAAGGACGATTGCGATGATAGGCGTAAGCGCTTGATAGAAGAAACGAAAGATGATGGCACGAAAGAGAACCTCTTCGAGTACACCGACTGCGATGGCAGAGATGAAAATAAGGGGAAGCGAGAGGTGTTTGATTAATCTTATTTTCTCATAAAGGGTGTCTGCAATGACGGGAAGAGAAAAACCAGAGGCGTATATAAAGCGGAAAGCAGCCATGAAGAAAATCAGTGAAGCGCCGATGAAGAACCACCTGAATGCTCGATTGAAGCCCTGTTGCGTGAAGTTTAGACCTATTGCGGACCATTGAAAGAGGCCGCAGGAGTAGAGCATCCAGGGGAGTAACGCAATAACAGCGGCCAAACGCACACGATTAAAATAAATATGGATACCCTTTTTTGAGAGGTAGGTGTTGAGTTGATTAGGGGAAGACGCGTGCCAATTCTGGACGAAATCGTAGATGAGCGGCGTGACCGCCATAGCGATTAAAATTGAGCCGAAAAAGATAGCGGCTAGCCAGTAGAGACCCTTGTACTTTGAACCCTTAAGAGGAGCGAAGGGGAAAAAAGGTTTGGTGGGGCGCTTTGTCATACTCATTTAATAATAGACCTTTTCGAGACAGAGCCCCTTGGACGGGGCGGTTACTACGAGCCGCGAGCGAACTCGGCTATCTAGAATCTCTTTGACGCGAGTGGGTTCCATTTTACCTAAACCGACCTCTAGCAACGTACCCGCCATGCTACGAACCATTTTGTACAAATAGCCACTGCCCTCTGTTATTAAACGGATTTTGGAGCCACGGGCCAGGATATCAACCCTCCAGATATTTTTGTTGGGATTATCCTTAACATTGTCCTCACGAGCGGCACCGAAAGCACTGAAGTCGTGTTCGCCGACTAAGTATTTAGCGGCCTCTTGCATGGCCTTAACGTCTACTGGTCTATCCCCTATAGAATGGGTGTAGCGAGATTCCATGGGCGGGGCATAACCCCTGTGGAAGCGATAGACGTAACGCTTACCCTTGGTGGAATAGCGCGCGTGAAATTTATCCGATACCCTTTTGATGTCGTAGACCTGGATGCCTGCTGGGAGGCCGCAACGGAGTGCTCTTAGGAGCTCCGGTGTGGAGTGGACCCAATCGGCATCAAAATGGAAAACGTGTTCCTTGGCATGGACACCCGAATCTGTACGCCCTGAGCTATGGACACGGACGGGTTGTTTGAAAATGACGTGAAGACGCGCTTCGAGAAAATCCTGTATAGTATTGCCCCCCGATTGACTTTGCCAGCCGAAGAAGTTGGTACCATCGTAAGCACATTTACCCCTCCAACGCATTGAGGAACTCTTGAAGGATTAACGTTGCGGCCCGCGAATCTATATCACCCGTTTTACGATCCCTTTGTTGTTGGGCAATCGTTTTGCGCTTTTTTTTATGCATTATGCTTTGCATGTCAAACTCCGCCTGAGCGGACGTGAGCCGCTCATCCGTTTTATGAATAGGGAGCTGGAAACGCACTTTTAGGATATCGATAAATTGATCCACCTCCTTTGCCTTGAAACCGATGGAACCATCCATGTTGTACGGGTAGCCGATGACGATAGCCCCGACCCTGCGTTGTTTGATTACATCTGAAATTTGTTGGAGACGATCCTCTAACGATTTTCCGATAGCAGGCGGGATGGGCAGAGCGATACCCAGCTCATCCGCGAAACTGAGCCCTATGCGTTTTTCCCCGTAATCGATCCCTAGGTAGTTCAAGTGTATTTCTTTAGGTTAGCGTCTTGAGACAAATTTTGAACCAAAGCCTTGATATCCTTTGTGCGATTTCTAGGACAGATCAACGTAGCATCTTTGGTCTGAACAATCACCATATCGCTGATGCCAATGACAGCGGTTAAGTGACCATCTGTGTTGACGATGATGTTGTTATTCGAGTCCTCAGCAAAAGCAGTACCATTGATGACATTACCGGCACTATCTTGAGGAAAGTGGCGAGCGATGGCCTCCCATTCACCAACATCATCCCAGTCGAACCTTGATTCAATGACAACGACATTGATCGCCTTTTCCATGACCGCGTAGTCGATCGAAATCCTTTCCATTTTAGGGAAAATATCCTTTAAGACCCCATCGATCGGTTTATTAGCCGCGAGCTCGGAATCTATTTGTTTGAGAGAAGCGAAGAGATTAGGAGCATGTTCCTCAAAAGCGGAAAGGATGGCCTTTGCGGACCAGATGAACATACCGGCATTCCAGTAGTAGTCACCCGAAACGATATATTCCGTTGCCGTTGATTTATCCGGTTTTTCAACGAAACGACGGACAAAGAAAGCCGTGTAGCCAGCGAAGTTCTCCCATTCCTTGCCACGCTGGATGTAACCATAGGATGTAGAAGCCTCGCGAGGCTTGATGCCAATCGTTACCAAGACAGAATCCCTTTGCGCGGCAGAAAAAGCAGCATTTAACGTACCCTGGAAATCGTCCCTGTTATTAATGACATGATCGGCCGGGAAGATAGCTAAGACAGCATCCGGATTCTTGCGCTTAACAAGAACACTCGCTAAGCCAACGGCAGCGGCGGTATCCCGCCCTTCAGGTTCGATGATTACCTGGTCCGGTGTTATAAAATCCTTACAGACATCACAGATAGCCTCTTTTTGAGTGGCATTCGTGATGATAAGCATGTTTTCCTTAGGGACGATACCCTCGAGCCTTTCAAGCGTTTGGACGATGATAGGCTTGCTGCCGACAATAGCTTGTACGTGCTTAGGATGAGAGAGACGGCTCATAGGCCAGAAACGTTCCCCCTTGCCCCCCGCGATAATGACCACATATTTATTTTTCATATAATGATTTTTATTTACTATATTCTAGTTTGATAAATTGTGTAAAAACAAATAACATTTGAAGGAAGAAATTTCAAATATTAATAAAAGGATAATGGACGAACTGACATCAGAAGAACTGGCGCGATATGGACGCAATGTTATTTTGCCAGGAATCGGAAAGCTTGGGCAAGAGAAACTTAAGCGCGCGCGCGTATTGATTGTTGGATTAGGGGGGCTGGGTAGCCCTGTAGCTATGTATTTATGCGCGGCAGGTGTGGGCACCCTTGGGTTGGCCGATATGGATGTTATTGAAGAGCATAATTTGCAACGACAAGTCTTGCATGATACCCTTGGTATAGAGCGCAAAAAAGTGGATTCGGCCAAAGAACGGTTAGCTAACTTGAACCCCCATTGCCGATTGGTTATACATGAAACAGGCGTTCGGCCGGACAATGTTTTAGAGATATTAGCGCAGTACGACCTTGTGGTGGACGGGACAGATAATTTTCCCACACGCTATTTAATGAACGACGCGGCCTATATGCTCAATAAACCACTTGTTTACGGTAGCCTATTTCAATATGAAGGCCAGGTAACCGTTTTTGAAGCTTATAAAGACGGGCCCTGTTACCGCTGTTTGTTTCCGGAAGTGCCGGAGCCCGGAACCGTTCCGAACTGCTCTGAAGCAGGGATATTGGGGGCGCTTTGTGGTGTTATAGGCAGCCTGCAAGCGATGGAAGCGCTTAAGTTTATTGTGGGTTTAGGAGAACCCTTAAGCGGCCAGATGTTGACTGTAGCAAGCTTAGCGGGACGCTTTCAGAAAATGCATATTAAGAAAGACCCCAAGTGCCCCCTATGCGGGACACACCCCAGGATAATTTCGATTGAAGCTAGCAATTATGAATTTGAGTGTACGCTGAATAGAGAAGACCATTTGGTGACCGAAGGATTGCCCTACGAAGTAGAAGCTGAAACGGTAGCAGACTGGCTGAAATCCGGCGAAGTATTGTTACTAGATGTGCGCGAAAGCTACGAAGTAGATATATGCCGACTAGAAGGATCTGTTCATATACCGATGGGGGAGCTTCCTGAACGTTTTCAACAGATACCAAAAAACAAGACAGTGGTTGTATATTGCCACCACGGTGGGCGAAGCCTTTATATGACCAATTTCTTACGTGAAAAAGGGTGGGACAATGCCACTAATTTAATGGGCGGGATAGAAGGCTGGGCGCGCAAAATTGACCCCAGCATGCGACGTTACTGAGGATTGTCACTCTTAGAAAGTAAATATATAATTTTGGAGCCGCGCTTTGATTTCATCAACCACGTACATTTCCTCAACAGGGGAAGGGGCGTGGAACGTGACCGAGAAGCGAATACCCGCTTCGGTATCATCCCAAGGAACCGTGCTGATAAGATGTTCACGGATAAGCCATTGACTAAAGTCCTCCGCATTGGAGAAATGGGTTATTTCGCTACCCCTTTTGGCAGACCTGGGCGCTTTTGTATACAAGAAAAAGCTACCCTTAGGCATTGAGACGATAAAGCCCAATTCACTGAGCGCACCCATAAGAAGATGCATACGCCGTGAGTACTTCTTCATTATCTTGTCGGTAATTTGCGGTGTATAAAGGGCAAGCGCAGCTGCCTTTTGGATAGCGAGGAATTGGCCGGAGTCTGTATTGTTTTTGACATCACCGTAGGCCTTTATGATTAAAGGGTTACCACAGACCCAGCCCATTCGCCAACCCGTCATATTAAAACTCTTCGAAAGGGAATGAACCTCGATACAATTTTCCATCGCTTCAGGAACCTGGAATATGGAACGGTAAACACCATCGTAGACGAGGGCGGAGTAGGCGGCATCTTGGATAATTATGATTTCATTTTGACGAGCCCAGGCGATCGCATCCCTATAGAATTCAAGGGGAGCTGAAGCGCCCGTTGGGTTATTAGGATAATTAAGCACCAAAACCTTTGCGCGCTCTACTATCTCATTTGGAATAGCGTTGAGATCCGGCAAATAATGATTATCCTCGGTTAGCGGGAGATTAAACACCTCCCCCCCCAGATAACGGGTATGGGTTGCAAAGATATTGTAACCAGGAATCGTCATGAGAGCGACATCCCCCGGGTTAATAAAGCACGTAGGGAGGATTGATAAAGCGGATTTGCTGCCGATGGAGTGGATGATATTGGTATCCGGGTTTAACTTAACGTTAAACAGATTAAGCATATAATGAGCAACCGCTGCCTTGAATTCGCGACAACCATTATCCGCGTAGGTGCGATTTTCGGGGAGAGCTGCCTCTAACTGGAGCGCGCTGACGATTTCCGGGAAAGCCATATCATCCGGCTCACCCACGCCCATATCGATGATATCTAAATGAGGTTTTTCCAGAATAGCCTCATTTTTAGCGAGCTTAATTTTAGCAAATTTATAGAGTTCGGTGGATTTACCGTAGAGTTTACCGCCGATGCGTTCCGCAAAGAGATCTTGGATGTAGGAATGGGAGAGCATGAGAGAATTGTTATTGTACTACATATATTAGATAGTATAAAATCATAAAAAGTCAGCCACAAATACCATCTGATATGGAAGTATACGAACGCATTAAAGATATAAAAGAAAAAGTCGATGCGTTACGCAAGGAAGGGAAGACGATAGGCTTGGTATCAACCATGGGATACCTTCATGAAGGCCATTTGCGGTTGTTTGACGAAGCGAAAAAGAAGGCTGATATTGTGATTGTGGCCGTTTTCGTAAACCCGAAGCAGTTTGGGCCAAATGAAACCTTAGCAAAGTACCCGAAAGATCTCGAAGGAGATAAAAAAAAGTGTGAAGCCAGAGGAATCGATATCCTATTTGCTCCGAGCGTTGAAGAAATTTACCCAAAAGGCTTTTCCACGAGCGTGGCCGAAGATGAATTGAGCAAAGATTTATGCGGGAAATCCAGACCCTATTACTTTAAAGGTGTGACCACATTGATCGCTGTTTACCTAAACGCGATTAAACCCGATGGGCTATGCCTAGGACAACGGGACGCACAATTGACCGCAGTGGTTACTAAAATGATAAAAGATTTACAATTTGACGTGAAACTGTGTGAGATTCCGATTGTGCGGGATGAACACGGCGTGGTTTACAGCTCGAGTTATTTTTTAATGACAGATGCGCAACGAAACGATGCGAGAAAAGTTTATGAAGCCCTGGAAGCCGGTAAGAAAATGGCGGATCAAGGAATGCGTAATGTGGACAGAATTATTGCTGAAGCGACGCATAAGTTACGCCAGAGCTTGAGATTGCGCGTGATTTATGTGTCAGTTGTCGATAAAGTTACGATGAAACCCTTAAGAGAAGTGGTACCCGGGCAAACTTTGCTTATGACAGCCGTGTGGCTAGACGAGTATCGATTGATAGATAATATAATTCTTTAGATGGCACAAATGGGGTACGATGTTGTTGTAGTAGGGAGCGGCATAGCCGGTCTGAGTTTTGCGTTAGAAGTTGCCCAGAAAGGTTACTCCGTTGCGATTATCACAAAAAAGAACCGTGCGGATTCTAATACAAATTACGCGCAAGGCGGGATTGCCTGTGTAACCAGTAAAGGTGATGCATTTGATTTACATATTAAAGACACCTTGGATGCCGGAGACGGTTTAAATGATGAAAGCGTGGCCCGTAAAATTGTAGAAGAAGCACCAGCCTGTATTGAAGAATTGATACAATTTGGCGTTCAGTTTAGCCAGGAACAGAACGGCAGCTTTTCGCTCGGTCAAGAAGGTGGGCATTCGCAGCGCAGGATATTGCACGCAAACGATGTGACCGGAAAAGTTATTGAAAGTGCGTTGTTAGATTCCGTAGCCAAGCTAAAAAATATTGAAGTATTGGAACACTTTTTTGCAATTGATCTGATTACGCTGAAGAAAAACTTCCCGGAGCACTATAGTAAGCATAATGAAGTATTGGGCTTGTATGCGCTGGATACGAACAAAGGAGAAGTGAAGACCTTTGCCGCAAAAGTGATATTAATCGCAACCGGCGGAATCGGGCAAGCCTACCAGTTTACAACGAATCCGGATATTGCCACCGGAGACGGGATAGCAATGGCGTATCGAGCCGGGGTAGGAATCAGTAATATGGAGTTCGTGCAATTTCACCCAACCGCGCTTTATACAAAAGACGACGACAGATTTTTGATCAGTGAAGCAATTCGTGGAGAAGGTGCCATATTACGTGATATGGAAGGGAATTCCTTTATGCCAAAATATGATACCAGAGGAGATCTGGCCTCGAGGGACATTGTGGCAAGAGCTATTGATTTGGAGATGAAACAATCGGGATCTAAGCATGTGTGGCTAGACATTACACATGAAAGCGAAGATTATTTAAAAAAGCGATTTCCCCATATTTTTGAGACCCTCCTTCAACGAGGTATCAATATGGCAAAAGATTATATTCCCGTTGTTCCAGCAGCGCATTATTTATGTGGCGGCATTGTAACAAACATAAGCGCGGAAACGGAATTGCCCGGCCTGTATGCTTGTGGTGAGGCAGCTTGTACGGGACTTCATGGTGCAAATCGTTTAGCAAGTAATTCTTTATTAGAAGCTGTTGTGATGGCGAGACGAGGGGCAAGATCTGTTATTGATTATTTAAAAAGATATCAAGACGACTCTATGCCATTACCCTCCTGGGTGAGCGGGGATATACAAGATTCTGATGAGCGCGTTGTCCTTTCTCATAATTGGGAAGAATTGAAACAAACCATGTGGGACTATGTGGGCATTGTGCGGTCTACAAAACGCTTGCAACGGGCAAAGACACGGATACAGAATTTGAGTAACGAGATTAACGAGTATTATTGGGACTTTAAAGTGGAACCTAAGTTGCTAGAGCTGCGTAATTTGACCCAAGTGGCACTTCTTGTAATCGAGTGCGCGATGCAGCGGAAGGAGAGTAGAGGACTACACTATACCCTGGATTATCTAGAGAAGTTGGAAGATGCCAAGCCCTCTTATATTATTAAGCCAGAAGAAAAAGAAATCTGTGCATCGAAATAAAAAAAAGGCCTACGTTTATTAAACGAAGACCCTTTTAGTTTTTTTTGGGGGGAAGTGTTTAAAATTTATCTTTCCTAGCCTTTTTGCGGCAGTATACTAAACCGAGCACAAGACCATAGGTAACGTGGTTGATCCAGCTGATGAGCATGCCCATAAATGCGCTAGAAGTGGCCGCGTTGCATGGATTGCAGGGATTACATGGATTCATTTGAGTCATAGATTTGCATGGGTTAGCCATGCAAGGGTTGCAGGGTTGGCAGACGTTTTCTGTGATCGTGATGACCTCCTCTTCTTCGACGACCATAACCATACAAGGATTATTGGATTGTTGCATGTCTTGCACTTTAGCTATAACGGGAGGCAATGCAAACCAGGCAATGATTGTTAGGATTGTTCCGTAGATGATTCCTTTTACAGCAGCATTCATGCAAGGGATGGGAGCGAAGATGAGCGCAAAGATAATTGCGTAAATAATACCAACACCGAAGTGAATGATAGCACCTACTAAGTAGATAGCGAAGAGACTAGCTGCATTACCTAAAGCGAGTTCTCCGAGGAGATATAGGGAATTCATGCCCAGTAAGAACATGACAATTGTCATGGCTACTGTGGCTATGATGCCCGCTTTAACGGCGCGAGACCAGTTAAGGCATTTTGAAGGGCAACATTTTTCAGTGCTGCAACAAGATTGCTTCTCGTTTTTATTTTGATCTTTTTCAGACATATTGAATTGGGTGCTTGGGTTTAAATAAAGGTTTAGATAACGATTTAATGATAAGGGACGTGAAATATTGCGGTCAAGCGCAAATCTTTCTATATTGGTTGATATATGTAAGAAAGAGTTGGGTTCTATTTGCTGAAGTTGGAAAGCATTGATTGCGAGATGTTAATGGTTTTGCAAACCGGACGTTTTAGAAATGCTGATAGAGACTCGTTTTTTTAGGCATTTAATTAAAATAAAAGCTGGCATTTGTGCTAAAAAGCTGCCATATATTGTTTATGGAAGCGCCTATTGCGCCGGCTTAGCTCAGTTGGTAGAGCACCCGCCTTGTAAGCGGACGGTCGTCAGTTCGAGTCTGACAGCCGGCTCCATATTCTGATCAAGCCCAATATAGGTTTAATCCAAAGACAATACCCCCCTTCTTGATAAACTCCCCTATCCATTATTAATGTTATGGCTCATCGTCAATTTATTACGTTTAAGTTGGGCGATGATATGTTTGGCATAGACATTTTGTTTGTGCGGGAAGTTAATCGTAGTTTGGAGATTCGGTGTGTGGATCGCGCACCTTACTTTGTGAAAGGGCTGATTAACCTACGTGGCCAGATCGTAACGGTTTTGGACGTGATGGGGCTTCTTGGTATAAAAGCAAGGACACCTGGACAACAGGGCGTATATATTGTGCTGAAGAGTAACGCTGAGTTGGAGCGGTTAAACTATCTTCACCGCCGTGCGGATATGTGGACGTGTGATGATATCGTGGGGCTGTATGTGGATGAGATAGGCGATGTTATCAGTGCAGAGCTGACAAAGTTGCAAGACAAACACGATTTGGGTGTATCCAGTAAATTTTTAGAAGGCATTGTTAAGTTAGATAATCAACTGTTGCCCATATTGAAACCGGTAGAGATTTTATCAATGGAACAGGAAGAGCTATTAGCCTAAACGTTAATGAATTATAGGAAGGTCAAAAAATGAAGCGCACATTAGAAAATGGAGATTTGACGATATCGATACATGAAGATTTGATATCAACATCTGTTTCGCGAAAGAAGAGCCAGTTTCAAGAAATATTTCACGAAAGTGGGGATATAGATACGATTACGCTGGATATAAAAGATGTGGATCTTATCGATTCTCAGGGGTTGAACCTGTTGATCAGTGTGTATCAGGAGTGCCAGAAGCGTTCGATTAAATTTAAGATTACGGGGTGCTCGCAATCGAATATGAAGTTATTTTCATTCGTGAAGATGAAGGAAAGGTTTGGTATTGAGGCTAATGTGTAATTCGGTTTAGTTATGTCATTTGAAAGCGAGGAAATGTTGGACGTTTTCGTTCAAGAGTCCAGCGAACATTTGGATAGCTTGGAGCCGGATTTGCTTAAGTTAGAGAAGAGCAGTACCGACAAGGAATTAGTAAATCGAATTTTTCGAGGAGTTCATTCGATCAAGGGAACGTCCGGGTTTTTTGGCCTTAATAATATCTCCTCATTGGCTCACGTTATGGAGAGCGTGATATCAAAGATACGCGAAGGCGAGCTCGAGGTGAATGCGAAAATTGTGGATACGCTATTATCCGGTGCGGACAAGTTGCGCATTTTAGTAAACGATGCCGTAAATAGTGAAGGAATAGATATTGGCAAAGAGCGTGAAGCTGTTGAAAAATTAATCGGAGAAAAGCAGAAAGGATCCGCTGGTTTATTTAAAGAGGCCTTGGAGATGAATATCGACCTGCCGGAAAATTTGCGGATATTTAAGGCTACTGCAGAGATGCTGCAAGAATCCATCAGTAACGGGCATTTATTTTATGTTATCACCGTCAATTTGAAACGAGATGTTCATGAGAAAAACCGCAAGTTAGTTGATTTCTTTTCGTATATATCATCCTTTGGAGAATATTTAGATTCAAATACGGATATAGCGGAAATCGATGGGCTAGAAAACCCGATTGAAGCGGACATTGACTGTAAAGTGCTCTTTTCCTCAACCATGGATACGGAGCTGATACAGATGGCGTGGGATATAGCGATTGAGCAGATTGAAAAAATTCCTGAAAAAACTATTAAAAATTGGAAAGCTCATTTAGAGCGAATCGGTAATAAAAAAGAAGATAAAAACGGTTCAGACAATATAAGGGATTTAGTTTCTCTGGCTAAAGCAGAGCAAAAATTTAACCAAGCAAAACGAAAAGCTACACGATTCTTGGATAAAAAAACAAGAGCCATGTTTCAGACAAAAGGCATCAATGCGGTCAATTTTGCTTTTAGTTTAGGAGAGCATGCCACCCATAAACCTGATGAGACAATACGGATAGCTGTGCCCCTTTTGGATGATTTGATGAATCTTGCAGGTGAAATGGTATTGGCCAGAAATCAATTAATGCGCGTATTAAGTAAACTAGATATGCCTAAATCCGGATTAGGCGGGGTGATGCAGAAGATCCGGTCGGTGACTTCAATGATGCAGGAGAAGGTGATGCAGACGCGACTGCAGCCGATTGGGAATCTTTTTGAAAAGTTTAACCGAGTGGTTCGGGATTTATCCAGCAAGTTGGGAAAGGAAGTGGAATTTAAGACATTCGGGATAGGCGTTGAGATTGATAAATCTATCGTGCAGATGTTATCAGATCCCCTCACGCATATGATACGCAATTGTGTGGATCACGGGATAGAATTTCCTGAAGCTCGATTAGAGAAAGGCAAGCCGCGAACGGGAACGATTAAACTTATGGCCAGCCATGTGGGAAGCCAAGTTCAAATCAGTGTTTGGGACGATGGTAAGGGGATGGATCCTCTTAGTATCAAGAATAAGGCGATTGAAAAAGGGTTGATCACACCCGAGGAGGCCAATTTATTAAATGATCAATTAGCATTTCAGCTGGTGTTTACCCCCGGGTTTTCGACAGCGAGCGAAGTGACCGAGATTTCCGGTAGAGGAATTGGGATGGATGTTGTGCGCGCAAATATTGAGCGTTTGGGCGGGAATGTGGAGTTAGATTCTGTAAAAGGCAAATACACGTATGTGACTATGCGCTTGCCCTTAACTTTAGCCATTATTCCAGCCATGATCGCAGCTTCTCGGAATCGGTGCTTTGCGGTTCCGCAGATACATTTAGAAGAGATCGTAAAAATCAGTAAGATTAACAAAATACAAGCAGTTAGGGGGTGCCCTATTTTAAGATTAAGAGATAAGATGCTTCCGCTGGTTGATTTAGCGACATTGCTTGATATGGAAGGGACAGATAAACGCGCGTCCGGTGAATCTGTAGAGCAGCTAAACGAAGTTAAACCCGAAGCGGTGAAGCGATCTAACCTCTCCACGTTGTCATTAAAGCAAGAAGGCTATATATTGGTGTTAAAGGCGGACCAAGAACGCTACGGCCTTATTGTAGACGAACTATTTGACGTAGAGGAAGTTGTTGTTAAGCCCCTCAGCGATTATTTTCACGACTCAAAATGTTATTCCGGGACAACGATTTTAGGAGATGGCAAAATTGCCATGATACTGGATCCTAATTGTATTGCGCATGCCGCGAGCATGGAGTTTTCCGAATTTAAAGATGAAGGGAAACTACAAGCCGTAAAAAATAGCATAAACTGCGTGATTGAGCATCAGCCCATACTTCTATTTAAAAGCGGGCCGGAAGAAGTTTTTGCGATTAATATTTCAATGATCGATCGTATCGAAAAAATAAATACAACCGAGATAGAGCATTTTGGGGAAAAAGAATTTATGACACATCGTGAAGCCTCGATGAGATTAATCCGGCTACATGATTATATAGAAGTCACCCCATTGGACTCAAAGGCAGAGAAGTTATTTGTTATTATACCCAAGTTTGTACGCAAGCCTATGGGTATTCTGGTGAGCGAGATCGTAGACATTGTGCAGAGCGATTTGAAATTGGATGAAGAAACGATCAAAGCCAAAGGAATATTAGGTTCCACATTAATTAACGAGACAATGACATTGTTTATAGATGTTTATGGGCTGTTTGAAACCGTAGACCCTGTGATGTATGATTGGAAGAGGACCTCATCTATCATGAAAGGGAAGCGATTATTATTTGCTGAAGATACGGAATTTTTCAGGATAGTGGTTGCGAAATATTTACGTGAATTTGGTGCCGAAGTGGATGTTGCTCAGAATGGTCAGGAGGCATGGCAACTGTTGCAGGAGAATGATTACGATTTAGTGCTTACGGATGTAGAAATGCCGATTATGAATGGTTATGAGTTGGCGCGTAAAATAAAGTCCTACGAGCGATTTAAAGATAAGCCTGTGATTGCTTTGACTACTTTGTGCACGGAGAAGAATCGTGTAAAAGGTGAGAAGGCGGGTATGGATTCATTTCAATCCAAGTTAAATAAAGAAAGCCTTCGGGATGAAATTGAACGGTTACTGGGACCGGCGATAGAAATAAGAGGCATTAATTGTACGAGAAACTTTTCAAATTAGCGAATGCGGGATACAAAACTAAACGTTTTTATTATTGATGACAGCATTGTTTTCAGGAACATATTAGTGTCAATCGTAGAAGCTTTTCCTGAAACAAATTGTGTCGGTAAATCATATTCAGGTGAAGGCGCCTTAAGGCAGCTCAAGAAGCTAGATGTGGATTTGGTTATTATAGATGTTTTTATGCCGGATATGGACGGCCTGGCGGTATTTAAAGCGATCAAGAAAAATTATCCGAACCTTCCGGTTGTTATGATTAGTGGAGTCGTTGACCAAAGCAATCCGCTAGTGATGGAGGCATTAAAGTTGGGCGCGTTGGGGTTCATAGAAAAAGCAAATACCCTGGATGCCAAATCCCAGCAATTAAGGTTAGAAGCCAGATTAAAAGAAGTGGTAGACTTGGTGTACTCGGGGAATTTTTCCAATCATTCAATGCTTGGCCCTCGTATTGCCAAGCACAGAAAGCGACTTTCAAAAGTAGATATGGTTTTAATAGGCTCATCTACTGGTGGGCCAAGCGCTTTACGAAAAGTCATTCCGCTCTTGGATAGTGATATCGGGTGTCCTGTGCTTATTGTTCAACACATGCCTGAAATTTATACGGCATCATTGGCCAAGCATTTGGCGAAAGAATCAAAAATAGACGTTAGCGAAGCTGCTTCTGGTATGATCGTTTCTCCTAACCAAGTACTCATTGCGCCAGGTGGGCATCATATGGGCATTATTAAAGGAAGTAGAGGCTATGAAATTGCATTAAATAAGAACGCCCCAGTAAACTCGTGTCGCCCGTCTATTGATGTTTTATTCGAATCGACAGCTAATAATTTTTCGGGAGAAATATTGGTCATTATATTAACCGGGATGGGGCGAGATGGCACAGCCGGAGTACGAGCGCTACGAAAAGTTAACCCCCTGTACTGTATTGTTCAGAGCCCTGATACCTGTATTGTGGATGCCATGCCAAGGCATATAATAGAAGATGGCCTTGCCGATAAGATTTTGCCGATTGATTCTATTTCTGAAGCGATTAATCTATTAGCACGTAGAAATAGGGCTCCTACCAACTTCATGGAATCGAATACTCACATTATTTAGTCGAATGAGTGTCAATAACCATCTAGACAAGAAAGTGTATGATCTGCTTCGAGGTTATATTGAAGAGCACTGTAGTATCTCCCTAAACGAAGATAAAATGTATTTGATTGAATCTCGATTTGGGCCACTTTTCCGTGAACTAGAATGCTCAAATTACTATGAGTTTTATTTAAAAGCAAAACATGACGCTACCGGTATTATACGAGAAAAGATCATTGACGCGATAACAACAAACGAGACCCTGTGGTTTCGCGAAAATGGAATGTGGGCGCTGTTGCGCGAAAAAGTTATCCCTGGTTTTATGAAACTGTTGCGTAGCGGGGCAAAAAACAAGATACGTATTTGGAGCGCTGGTTGCTCGACGGGGCAGGAACCGTATTCTATTGCGATGCTCATTGATTCGATGCTAGCAAATGTTATGGCATCTGATCTAAAACCAGAGCAATTTCAGATTATCGCGACAGATATTTCTAGTAAAGTGATCCATCAAGCCAAAGAAGGGATCTACAGCCCTATGGAAATTGCGCGTGGCTTAGATGAAGACTTTCAAAAACGCTACTTTAGATACAACGAGTTATCTTGGCAGATAAAAGATTCGATTCGCGAGCGCGTGAAATTCTTAAAACACAACCTGCAAAATAGATTAAATGAATTGGGATATTTCGATTTAATTTTATGCAAAAACGTCATCATATATTTCAATGAATCCTTTAAGGAAGATCTACTAAAAAGGCTTTCCAAGCGTTTAGATAGTAATGGTATTTTAATTGTCGGGACTGCTGAATCTGTATCAAGGTATTCCAAAATTTTCCAAAGAGAATTATACAAGAACGCTATTTATTACACCCCAAAAAAGCCCACGCGTGTACCTTACAAGAAGCCTAATCAAAAACAAGATCTGCCTGTAGGGGTATCTGCAAGCTAATGCCTGGGAATGACTTGGCGTCTGGAGGATATTTTTGTAATAAAAGTTAGTGGAAAAGCTTGACTTCAGGAGCTGGATTTATAAGATAACTTTCTATTCTTACCAAGTAGTAGTATTGAGAGTGCGAGCGTAGCTCAGTTGGTAGAGCACCACCTTGCCAAGGTGGACGTCGAGGGTTCGAATCCCTTCGCTCGCTCCATTTTTTTAAGCCCCATGAAAGCTTCAGTATTTTTTGACTTACCCGCATCAATCCCTTTTAGGGATTTTTTTTCACCTGATGCTGCGCCATGGGAATGGTTGCCTCAAATTCAATTAGCATTAGAGTCGTTTAATTTCTCGGGAGGAAAGACAAAAAAGGATATACCGGAAGGACTACGCGTGTCTGGAAACGTGTTTATTGATCCTACTGCTAAGCTGCCCATTTATGGTGTGATTGAGGGACCTTGCTTCATTGGCCCTAAGACCGAGCTTAGGCCGGGAGTATATATTCGTGGCAATGTCATTGTGGGGGCAAATTGTGTTTTAGGTAATTCTTGCGAGTACAAAAATTGTATCTTAATGGACAATGTACAGACACCTCATTTTAATTACGTGGGTGACTCTATTTTGGGGAATGGGGCTCATTTGGGAGCAGGTGTGATTTTGGCAAATCTAAGGTTAGACCATCAGGATATATCTGTAAAAACGCCCTATGGCCGTGTGCCGACTGCATTACGCAAGATTGGCGCGATTATGGGGGACTATGCGGAGGTGGGCTGTAATGCTGTGCTTCAGCCTGGAACGTTACTTGGGAAAAAGGCTATGGTTGGCCCAACACTCGCATTTGGGGGGTATCTCGAGGCAAACAAGATGGCATTGCTAGCGGTTGATCATAAGATCTATGATCGCAAGGAAATTCAGTCGGCGAGCAAGGTTTAGTTCTTAATCATCGCTGCTTTCGACCTCTATACCAGCTTTTTTCGGCTTACTTTTGCCTTTGCGGGCTTTTAGCGCATCTTGCTGTTCGCGAGGCAGTTTGCTGACGAAGTCAAAAAAGACGGGACAACCCTTTAGGCCGAAGGTGTTATTAAAGTTTGTTAATAAATAGCGTTTATAGGAGTCCTCAAGGCGATGTGCTTGATTACAAAAAACTTTTATGGTGATGGGGTTTGTTCCGCTTTGAAGCGCGTAATAAACCTTAAAACGCCTATTCCCAACAATGGTTGGAGGTGTTCTCTCGAGCAGCTCTCTAACGGTTTTATTAACCTTTGACGTAGGAATTGTTGTGCATTGTATTTCAAATAACATCCGCGCGGCCTTTAAAATACGGTCCATGGAATAGTTTTGAATCGCTGAGGTAAAGATTACCGGAGTGTTTGAGAGGAAAAACAGCTCCTTTAATGCGAATTCGGCAAACTTATCCCTAAAGTCGCGGATATTATCATATCCCTCAACTTCACCCTTTTGAAAAGCTTCTTGAGCGTGATCCCATTTGTTTACGATTAATGCCATGGGTCGGCCAGCCTCTAAAACTTCACCCGCAATACGTTTGTCTTGCTTTGTCACGCCTTCCTTGGCATCAACAACGAGGAAAACAACATCAGCGCCTTGCATAGACTGTGTTGATCGCAAAGTAGAGTAAAATTCTACGGAAGAATCCATCTTTTGCTTGTAGCGCATGCCAGCTGTATCGATGAGGCTAAACGGCCATATTTTACCGCTAGGTGTTGTGAAATCGAAATCCTTTTGGACGGCATCGCGTGTGGTACCAGGGACAGCGCTGACGATCATCCTATTTTCCTTTAACAAGCAATTAGAAAGCGAAGATTTGCCCACATTGGGGCGACCCGCGAAGCAAATTGAAAGGCGACGGTTCTCTGGTTCGGTTTCATCTTCTGTGGCCTCGGATTTAGGGCCTACAAAGTCCTGGATAGCCTTCTGTAAGGCGCTGGAACCATGACCGTGTTCTGCGGATACGCCAAAGACTTGTTTGAAGCCTAGGCGATAAAAATCATTGAGTTGGGTAGTATTCTCCGGATGATCCATTTTATTGACCACGAGCATAACCTGTTTACCGTGGCGGTGAAGCATGCTGGCGATTTCTTCATCATGAGGTAATAAGCCCTTTTGGCCGTCTACGACAAATAGAACAAGCTGTGCTGCGAGGATGGCAAAGTCTACCTGTTCTTCGGTTGCATTGTGAATAGCCTGATTCGTCATATCGGGTGCCATGCCTAAGCCCCCTGTGTCCATCAACGTAAAGTGGTTATCTACTACAGCAGAAATAATATCACGGGTAACGCCCGGCTCATCATGTACGATTGACATTCTTTTGCCTACAAGGCGGTTGAAAAGACGACTTTTGCCTACATTAGGGCGGCCTACAATGGCGATGTGTTTGAATATATTCATTTTAACGAGCACATGAATATACCTGAGACGTAAAATTTTTACAAGTAGAAACTTGACCTCACCTATAGGTGTGCGTTGAATGTTATGATTATGAAGTGCAAATTAGCGCATTTACTGGTTTTTCTCTCCCTGTGCACCCCATTTCTTATGGCTGATAATGTAACGCTTGAAGCTGAATCTAAGGATTCAAAAGAAGTGCATGTGACTTATGATAAGTTGGTTGAGGAGTTGAAGCACGTACATCGTCTCAAATCCATTCTCAATCTGTTGACATGGGATGAAAGAGTGAATATGCCGGATCAAAGTGCTGATTTTAGAGCCCTTCAGCAGGGTACATTGGCAAGATTGGTGTATCGGGAATTTACTAAACAAGAGATTGGTGGCTATTTAAACGTTCTTGAGTCTAATGGTGATCAGTTGTCATCCGCACAAAGGGCTTTGATCCGAGAGACACGTAGGAAGTACGATCGCAAAAAGAGTTTATCTGAGGAATTTGTGGCCCGGAAAAAGGAAATGGAGAGCAAGGGGTATCAGGCGTGGAAAAAGGCTCGTGATGAGAATGATTTTATGCTCTTTGCACCTGTGTTGGAAGAAATCCTGGTTATGGCTAGAGAAGAAGCCGGGCATGTTGGTTATGCTGATGATCCTTATGCGTATTGGGTAGATCGGTATGATCCTGGGTTTAGTGTGAAGGATATTGATCAATACTTTGGTGAATTGAAGTCTGGAATTGCTCCCATTGTCGCGCAGATACAGGCTTCTTCTGTAAAACCTTCTCGGGATATCTTAAAAGGATTTTCTGTGAAAAAACAAAAGGTTTTCATAACAGAAGTGATTAGTAGGATAGGGTTTGATTTTGAGCAAGGCCGTTTAGATAAAACGATTCATCCGTTTTGCGGGGGATCTAGTGAGGATTGCCGAATTACGGTTAACTATGCTAAGGATGCACCTTTATTTTCTGTGTTCGGTGGATTGCATGAGGCTGGGCACGGGTTGTACGAGCAAGGACAGCCGGAACAGTATCTTGGTACACCGTTAGGAGAGGCGTTAGTGATGGCGATGCACGAGTCTCAGAGTCGCCTGTGGGAGAATCAAATTGGCCATAGTAGAGTGTTTTGGGAGTATTGGGAAGGTGAATACAGGCGGTTATTTTATAGGCAACTTCGGGATATTAGTTCGGAGGATTTCTATAGGGCGATTAATGCGGTTGAGGTTAATCCGGTGAGGGTGCAGTCGGATGAGGTTACGTATAACTTGCATGTTATTTTGCGGTATGAGCTTGAGAAGAAGTTGCTTGATGGTTCGCTACAAGTTCGTGATTTGCCGGTGGCGTGGAATAAACTTTCGGAGGAACTTTTGGGGTATACGCCGAAAAATGATATGGAGGGTGTTCTTCAGGATGTACATTGGTCAATTGGGGCGTTTGGGTATTTTCCGAGTTATGCATTGGGGAATATGATTGCGGCGCAGCTGTGGGCGCAGTTGCGGCAGGATATTCCGAATGTGGATGAGGAGATCGCTTTGGGTAACTTTGCGCCGGTATTGGTCTGGTTGCGTGAGAATATACACCAGTATGGGAAGCAGTACTCTACGAAGGAGCTGGTGAAGATGGCTACGGGAAAAGAAATGTCCTCCCAGTACTTTTTGGAGTACTTGTCTGAACGTTATTTGCCGCTATATGTGGGGGATGGGGAAGAGGGGTGACAGGCTTTCGGGCTGCTGCCTCTTATAGACCTACAGCGATACGGAGTTGACCGAGCTGGCCGTTGTCTAGGGTTATGATGACTGTCCAGGTTCCGCCGTTGCTATCGGAGTATTGGGTTTGTAAATGGCCGTTTAGGGTGATGGGAGTGCTTGGGCTTGTTAGGTAGATATTTACGCCGCCATTTAAGGGGGCATAAAATGCGTTACTGCTTAGAACGATGTTGGTGTGTGGTCCGTAGACGGTGACTAAGATAGCGCCCCGCTGGAAGGTGTTATCGATGTCGGACTCGAGTGTTACGTTGTCTCCGGTAAAGTTAATAGAGGATGCAGGGGTATGGTTTTCGCCGATATATAGACTTTTGGGACTCTGGCTTATTGGTTTAAAAGCTACAGAAACTGAATTTAATGTATTGCTGCTGAAAAGTGCGACTGTTTCGACTGGCTTACTGGTTTCTGGAGCGATGTATGTGTGATTTGGTTCCCCTCCATTACCGTAATCTCGCTCTGCTTCAGCGAAAGAGGTGTTAACCGAGATCAGAAGAGCGGTGGCAATTATGCCGGCCAGGTATGTGGAATGGGCGAGTGATTTCATAAATATGTTCGTTTTGGGGAAGGTTAATTTGATTCTGTTGTATCCGAAGCCGGATTGATGGCGGTGTGGATTGTTTGGAGATCCTGTTCTTTGGGGTAGAGGATGAGCGTCCAAGTGCCATCATTGCTGTACTTGTACTCTGATTTCAGGTTGACCGTTAATGTGTAGGGGGCGGGGTGACTTAGGATGATTTTTGAGGTACCGCTGATAGGGATGGTGATCTCATCATTGATGAGCGTGACGTCTATGGTGGAGGCGTGGACGGTGACAGCCAGTGCGCCCTTTGGGATGGTAATTTCATCCTTTAGGACGAGGTTTTTGCCGGCGATATCCAGTTTAGGTACCTGGGTGACATCATAGCCAATGTAGACCGTTTCCTCGGAGCCTGGGATGGGTTTAAAGGATACAGAGAAAGGGGTGGTTGACGTAGAGCTTTTCAGGATAACTGATGAGACAGGGTATTGGGCTTCAGAGCCTGATGAGTTCCCCCAGGTTGAAATTACATCGTTGTAGGGCTGGTCGCTATCCAGGGTGTTGGCGCGCGCTAATGCGCCTGCTGCGCATGCCGTCAGGAGCAGCGCGATTAGGCCGGAAAAAAGGGTAAGTTTGGGGAGTTTTTTCATATAGGGGGATTAGCTATTGGTTATGCCTTTATATTTAATTATAACACATTATTTTTATAAATAAAGTAACACTTTATTTTTTAATAAGTTCTTTATTTCGATGCTGGCGGAGTTGTTATTTATTTCTTCATAGAGGGGCTTGTTTTGTTCGTAATAAAAGCGTGTAAAATTGACACGTTTCGGTTTATTATTAATAATATTTTGTTTTTTAGTTAGGCATAAAAAGGCAAGGTTTGTTTCACCTGAAACAAAAGAAGTGCTCTTTTGAGCAGTATTTATTTAAAGGGTGTTAGGGCAGGGTGCCTCTATTTGAGTCAAGGAAGCAAAAGGTGGTCCGTCTTGATTTTGTGTATTTTTTACATAAAAGCAGTCGGATGGATGAGGGCTACGATGTCTCCTGACGCGAGCGGAGCGAGCGGCGGGGTTGGAGTGTCGATTAATTTTTGTTGAAGGGTTGACTGGTGAAGCTATAGTTGCGGACGGAGGGAAAGGGTCGCCTTTTTAGAGGTCGAGGAAAAAAAAGGGAAATGGGGGGATTAGGGTTGATTGAGAAGTCGCATGGATGTATTTGGTTTTTAAATACGGTATGGGTGTACTGATTTAAGTGTTTTTATGTTCACTGTAATGGCGGTCCCTTCCAGAAAGATTGATGACAATTTGAAGTTTCGTTCAACCAAGACTATACTGTAGTTAAGGATAGCATAGGTGGAGGTGTATGATGCGCGATTATTTATTTTTGATTGGCAACGGGATTAATCGAGCTATTGACGATGACAAGTTTCGTCTGGAAAGTGGAATGGAAGAAGCTTGGGAAGATATTGAGGGTGATGAAGACTTGAAAAAAATTATTTATGATTGTTTAGGAGAAGAGCGATGTCCAAAAAATGAAGTGGAGCTAGAGAACGTACAAAACTGCCTTTTTAGATTAGAGAGAATTCGGAAGGATTTAGGTGGATTGCCGAATGCTTTGAGCGAAAAGATAATGCTGGAAGATTTCAAGAAACGCATCTCCGAGTTTAACGAAAGCTATATTAGCTATTTGTTTGCTGTCGCACACTATTTTTACCAAAAGGTTCGATCGTGTACAAATGATAAAGAATGCGATAGGAAAGAAAAACTCGAAAAACTAAACAACTTCACTAAGGGGTTAGCTGACTTTATAAAGACCAAAAAGGATAAAGAAGGGATTACTGTTCACATCGCAACCTTGAATTATGACTCTTATCTTTATGAAACGTTTCTTGATGAACATGCTGTGTTGAAATGCCTTCCTTCAAGAACTTATCTAGGGGACGGATTTTCCCGTAATGGTTTTATTTATGAGAATCTTCCCCCCCCACAATGTGGTAATTGGTTTGGAAATTATTTGCATTTGCACGGATCTCCTTTGTTCTACACGGGCGCAGATGGTAAAATTTATAAGTCGAAAAGAAGCTATAGCTTGGAGGATAACAAACCGAAGAGATCCCATATTGTCTTGTGTAATCCAAGTCAGAAGCTAGATCTTATTAAGCAATCACCGCTATTAGATGCTTATTTCAACCGTTTCGAAAAGCTTATTTCGCAATCAAAAAAAATTATCGTTTTAGGATATGGAGGTAGAGATGAGCACATTAATCAGGCAATTCGAGATTATAAAAACTCAGATACTTCTATTATTGTCGTACAAAGGAAAGGTTGCGAAGAAAAGGGCTGGAGCGAAAAATTTGGTATAGAACCTTTGAAGCTTACAATCAGGGATAGTTATGATTCAATCTTAGATTTTGATTTTTCTACAATTGATAAATAGATTCTGTGACATTATTTTTCAGGGATTTACGACTGAGGCTTATGCAACTTTTGCCAGACTTTATCCCAGAAATCATTGTTACTATAAAACCGTTTTTTAAGTTGAGTGTATCCGGTCTCATCTCTTTTGATTATCCTTATAAAGTCCACAATTTTGGTTTCGTCCGAATTAAGGACTTCTAGAATTTCATCTTGTCCGATTGCATCTTTTTTGAAAGTTATTTTGAATTCTTCGCGTTTGGTTTCGTCCGAATTAAGGATTTTATTAAATTCTTCGATTTCGCGCTTATTCTTTGTTAAGCTCTTTTTGAATTCTACGATTTCAATCCAATCTAATTGAGGTTCTATAGACTTTGCGACCTTATCGTTATCTAGCATCTTCTCAAACCAGTCTGTGAATTTTGGATTGAGTTCTATTCGATCGTTAAACCTCCCATCCAACGCATGGAAAAAATTGATCAAACGATTATTGTCAAACACGGTAGTACTTTTCTTGTCCTTGGTTCCAATTCTTTTGGCTATTTCATTCTGAAAATCATTGATGATTTCCTGTTCAATTTTATTATCATAAAAGAAATGCAAAGCTTGGTTCAATATGCCGATAGAGTATGGAATAAAATATTTCGAGTCCTTTTCCTTGATGAATTCCATCATCTTCTCAAACCATTTGAGGACTGATGAATATCTTTTTTCTTTAAAGTCACCCTCTTTTTTGAGTCTGCTTAACTCGTTCATACCTGTTAAATCAATGAGATATTGATTTTGTTGAGTTGTTGTTTTCATGCCTTGATACAACTCTAGCCCAGTTATAATTGATTGATTTTTTGCATCGTCAGCATATAAGACTTTTTTATCCTGCATGACTAGATCATCCCACCCCATGTCTGCATATGGGTTTAGTTCATTTTCAATGGATTTATTAATTGCGGCTTTGTAATTTTCGCTCAATAAGTCCAAAAACTTATTTAATGAAGCCTCAGTACTGCAAATCATACTGGTGTATCGATTAAAGTGACTCACGCGTTTGGCATAATTTGCATATTCACTATTGAGAACTTTTCCTTGGGTTAGTGGTGTATTGGTGGCCTCTCCCTCGCACAAACTTTTTATGAATTTTATGATCTCTTGGTCTTTAATCTCTGTTGAAGGAACATAACCCATTAAAGAACGCTCAAAATAGCTTACTAGCCAAGTATCATTCGCCATTCCTTGTATTGATATCGGTACAGAAGCCTCCTGGTCTGGTTTGATGAAACGATCATCCAAGTATTCAAACAGAACATCAATATACTCCTTGTCGTAATTTTCCTCTTCTGTTATGGTATTAATGCTTATTTGATAAGGATTCTCTGGATTTTTATTTTCGTGTTTCTTAATGTTTTCAGCACGATAGTATTGATAATTCGAATACAATGCAAAGACTTTTGGCATTCTTTCTTGGAAGGCGTTTAGTAGTAATAGGCTGTCTAGATCAATTTCGCCGTGTAGCTTGTTCATATCATCCCGAATTTTATTATGCCCCCAGGCGTTTAGTGTTCTGCGCAGGGCTAGCTTTAAGATTCTAGGGTATTCTAAAAAATAAGCTAGCAAGTAGTTGGGTATTGGTAATTCGTTTGGTTTGGGCCGTTCTGCTTTGCAGGGATCGATATCGCCTTCTGTTTCACTGTATTCTATTAAGTACTTTCTTATAGGAATGACAATTTTTTCTATTAGTTCCGGTTTTATTTTTGGTATTACAAAGGTTTTGTCAGAGAGCTTTTGGAGATCCATGAATTGGTAGGCTCTGGGGTCTATATTCAGGATATAAGATATGTTTGTAGCTTCTTTGAGCCTGTATAGGAAACCTTCAAAGGCTTCTTTGGCTTTTTGGTTTCTGCCGTTAGGCTTGTCGTCTAGGAGGAGGATGTTCCGATCGATGTCTTCTATGACAACGCATATGCGCTTGTCTATGGCGATGAGGGCTTTGGAAATGCGTCTTAAGACATCTTCTGAGGTGAAATGTCTGGTGAAGATGCGTGTTAGGAAAGACCATAAGGAACTGTTTTTGGCTAGGATGGAATCCAGATATTTCCCGGTTATGTCTCTTAGGCCGGCTGCTTCTACGTGCTGTGAGAGTTCATGGATGATGGCATCGAGTATAATGCTGATTGTGTTTTTATAGTTATCTGATTCCCAGGTTTGACGTGTTACAAAGAGGATATTGCTTTTCTTCTCTTTTAACTCCTTTTTGATAAGATTTGTGAGCGTGGTTTTACCGCTTCCGTGACCGCCTAGGATAGTGAGGCAGTAGGAGTCTTTGTTGTTGTCAGATAAGTAGTCTGAGAGGTAATGAGCATGCTCTTTGTAATGAAAACGATCGCCGTTTTCTTCAATGGGGTTATCTGTTTCAATCCATTGGATGAGGGCGCTTATTGATTCTGTATTGGGATCTGTAAAACAAAATGGTACTTGATCATTGTTATCTGGTGTTTTTTGTAGGGGTTTAGATAGTTTTTTTTCTTTAGTTTTTTGATTTTTGATTAATCTTTTAATTTCTGAGCCTAAGAAAAAGAACAAAAGCGCCAAGGCAAATGTTGGGAGGAAGAAACCGAAAATATATTCTAAACGAAATGACCAGTAGGGATTATAAAATGCTGAGAGCGATTTTACCAAAGCTACTATAAAATAAGGTGTCCATCCATCGTCTGTAAAAATCATTACCGGTTGTTTAAATACGGTGTATAACCAGTAACCTTCGGAGTTGGAAGAAACGTCTGCTGTAAAACTGAAAAATGAGAATGATATAAAAGCTATTAGTATTAGTAAACCACCTAGGCCGATTCCGGGTTTCCAATCTATTTTTTTACTTATACACGACCATATAACTCCTAGTATACAGAGTGTAATGGCAACACCCATTGCCCATAGCCAGGCATTGAAAGACAATGAGATCATGATGCCCCCTAATAATATAGACCAGAAGATGGAAGGGTAGCAGAGCTGATTGCCCCAGTAATCCCATTGCCAGAACTTCCTTGTGGGCATGGGCGGACGGGCGATAAGGAGGCCGATGAGGAGGATGAAAAAGAGAAAATCGTATTCTGATAAGGGGATGTCGAAGATTTCCCATTTATTCCAGCCTAGGCGATAGTAGAGCGTATTATAGAGCGGCAGGATATATTTTTGGAAGATCGGCGCTGTGTAGGCACTCGTTAGGACGCCGATGAGGGCGTAGATGAGTATCCAGAACCAGCGTGCGGCGATGCACGCAAAACGAGTGGGTGGGGTAGGCGCCATAGGGGTAAATGGGGGTTGTTTAAATGAACCTTACCTTACCATGGTAAGAAAGGCAAATCTGGATGCTGGCATTTAAATAGGGGGAAGTTTTACTAGCTTTCCAGGCCCATCATGATGCTGCAGAGGCCGGAGCCGATGAACAGTAGGAGCGTGCTTTAGTTTTAAAATCTTTAAATAAATCAACAGAAACAAGCCACAGGTATGTTTTTAGTGATAATTTTAAAGTTTTTTACTTGAAAGTCATTAAAAATATGCTTATAAACAAACCATAGGTATGGAAGGAGGAAAAAAATTAAAGAATTTGTTAGAAAAGTGGCCATTTGGGACAGTGGCTACTACTGCTTGGTTTAAGGATTTATCGATATCCACGCAACTGGTTCAGCATTATATAAGGGATAAGTGGATAGAGTCTATTGGTTGGGGCGCGTATAAAAGGGTGAATGATGAAGTGAAGTGGTATGGCGGGTTGAGTAGTTTACAGAAGCAGGTAGGTTTGCCGATACACGTAGGAGGACCGACAGCGTTATTTTTGAGAGGCAATGCACATTATGTAAGGCTGAAGTCCGATGAAGTTTTTTTGTTTTCTTTAGTAAACACAAGATTGCCTAAATGGTTTTTAGAGTATGATTGGGGACTAGTGATAGAGGAGGTGAAGACATCGATGTTACCGGAAGAAGTCGCCATCAATTCTCTTGATTACAAAGGCGTGGGAATAGCTGTATCGAGCTTGGAAAGAGCGATACTGGAGAGCCTGTACCTTTGCCCTGATAAATTTGATCTTTTGGAGTGCTATCAAATATTGGAAGGACTGGTGAATTTGAGGCCGCAAATAGTTCAGGATCTACTCGTTCAGTGTTCTTCGATAAAAGTGAAACGACTTTTTCTGTATATGGCAGACAAAGCGCAGTTGCCCGTATTTAAGCATTTAAAATTGGGAGAGATTGATCTGGGTTCCGGCGATCGTATGATTGTGAAGAAAGGTGTTTACGATAAGAAGTATCAGCTTTGTTTGCCCAAAGAGCTTATAGATTATGTTTGAAAGTTACAGAGCACAAGTAGAATTACTTTTGCGGATTATTCCTTTTGTTGCAGAAGAAGAGTGTTTCGCACTGAAAGGAGGGACGGCAATCAATTTGTTTGTACGTGATTTTCCAAGATTGTCTGTCGATATCGATTTAACTTACACGCTTTTTGATGATAGAAAAGCGACTCTGCATAATATTGGCCTTGCGCTCAAGTCGATCAAGAAAAAACTCGAACGAGTTTTTAAAGATATGACGATACAATCCAAACCTTGCTCAGAGGATAGTGAAGTAAAATTGATATGTACTCAAGACGAGGCACAAGTTAAAATTGAAGTTAGCCCAGTTATGCGTGGAGCATTATTAGATACTCGTTTGTTGACATGCGCTCCAAAGGTTGCTGAAGAATTTGAAGCATTCGTGGAAATGAAAGTGATTTCGAATGGAGAATTGTACGGCGGAAAAATCTGTGCCGCATTGGATCGACAACATCCACGAGATCTCTTTGATATTTATTATCTTTTTGAAAATGAAGGTATGGGTGAAGACATAAAACAGGGGTTTATTGCCGGCTTATTGAGCCATGGTAGGCCGATAAATGAATTACTAACGCCTAACATGACGGACCAGAAAGCTGTTTATAATAATAAGTTTGAAGGTATGGCAAATGCCAAATTTTCTTATGAGATGTATGAGGAAACTCGAAGACGCTTGGTTAGGGAGATCAAACAAACTCTTACAGTTAACGACAAGAGATTTCTACTTAGCTTTAAAGAAGGCAGGCCGGAGTGGAGCTTAATAAACATTGCGAGGCTCAAAGAACTTCCCGCGGTTAAATGGAAGCTGCAAAATATAAGAAAGTTGATGAAAATGAATTCGGTAAAACATCAACAACAGTATAGCGCCCTTCAAGAAAAACTTGAATTGTGAATTTCAGCTTTCCAGGCCCATCATGATGCTGCAGAGGCCGGAGCCGATGCCCAGGAGGGCGATTTTGTTGTTGGGGGAAATTTGGTTTGCTTCGAGGGCTTTGGCTAGCGTAATGGGGACGGAGACGGAGCCGATGTTGCCGAGGGTTTCGTAGGTGGAGAAGTCTTTCTCTAGGGGAAGGTTCAGGGCTTCGAAGAGACGTTTTTGGTGTTGGCGGCCGACTTGGTGGCAGATGACGCGGTTTATGTCTTTGTTATTCCAGTTTGAGGTTTGGGCGAATTTGCTCCAGGCGCGGGAGGCAACTGCGATGCCGGCTTCCAGGAGTTGCTCGGAGTCTGTTTGCATTTGGAGGCCCTCTGTCGTGCTGCCACCTTCGCATAGCTTGTTTGCGGAAGAATCTGTTTCTATGACGGCGGAGTGGAGGCGTAGTTTTGGTTCTTTTACGATTTTGTTATGGGAAAGAATGGCGGCGGTGGCGCCGGAGCCGATCGTGAGGTTTGCGAAGTAGGGCTTGATGGCTTTGCGGGAGAGGTCTTTTTGTAAGAGCTCTTGTATGGTGTTTTCTAAAAGAGAGTGGCCGTTTTCGCCGGAGACGACCAAGGCGGAGCGAATGAGGTTACTTTGGATCATGCCTGCCGCGACGATCATACCGTTTAGGAAACCTAGGCAAGCGTTCGAGACGTCCATGATTTGGGTGTTTGGACTAAGGCCTAAGAGACCATGTACGTAGGCTGCGGTGGCGGGCTCGAGACGATCTCGGCAGACGCCGCAGTGGATGATGAGGTCTATTTCCGTTGGCTTAAATTGAGAGTTCTCTAAAACCCTTTTGCCAGCGAGGGCAGAAGCCTCGGACGGTAGCATGTTGATCGGCCAGTGGTGGCGTTGCTTGATACCCGTCATGAGCTCCAGGCGGCCGTAAGGGAGTTTTAATTTGTCGTATAGAGGCGCGAGACGTTGCTCAATTTCGTCTGAAGTTATAATGTTATCCGGAAGCGCGTAGGCGATGGATTCTATGACGACATTTTCGAAACGCATGGCTGGAAAAAATTAAACAGAAGAAGGTAGGCGAGTGGCAGCGTGGACGACTTCGTTGTCAAAGTAATTCCAGTCCATGCCTGCGTTTACAACGATACCCTGGGCATTGATGCCGCTAGAACGCTCACTTAGAAGGTATACAGCGGTGTCTGCTACCTCTTGGGTGGTGAGGGCTTGTTTACGAAGCGTCAATTTTTCCGCGAAAATATAGTTGTCCATATAACCCGGGATACCTGCGGAAGCACTGGTTTTAAGCGGGCCAGCGTTGACGGTGTTGAAACGGACTTGGGTGTCTTTGCTAAAAGATTTTGCGAGGTAGCGGACGGAGGAGTCTAGAGAAGCCTTTATGGGGCTCATGTAGCCGTAGTTTTCCGCGGTGACTTGGGAGGAAATGCTGATAGCGACTACGGAAGCGTGTTTATTTAAATAAGGTTTAAACGCATTAGCGATTTCTATGAGCGAGAAACTGGAGATGACCGTGGCTTGAAGGTAGTCCTTACGATTGGTTTCGTGAAACGGTTTTAAGCCTTCGGAGTAGTTAGCAAACGCAATGGAGTGGACGATGCCATCCAGACTGGGGTGCTGGGCGCTGATTTGCGCGGCAAGCGCTTTGATTTGCTCCGGGAACTCGACATCGCAGATGTAGACAGGCTTGTTTCCCAAGAGTTTTTGGAGGGATTCCTTGCGTTTTTCGGAACGAACGCTGTAGAGGACAGTGGCGCCCTCTTCTTCTAAGGTTTTAGCGATGAAGTAGGCGACGCTCTTACGGTTTGCGACTCCGAAGATTAAGAATGTTTTGCCGGTTAGATTTAGGAAGTTAGCCATTGTTGGTTGGGTAGGAAAAGCAGCTGCGTACCGAAAAAATGCTAATGGTAATAGCTTTAAATGTCCAACTATTTACGATTCTTTTCAAACAACTTGGCATGCGAACCGGTGCGATGCAGAACGAGCTTGCCTGGAATTTTTTCATAAATCAATAGCCAGTCTGGAGTAATGTGGCATTCGCGGCAGGTGTGATAGGAACCTTTCAAGTTGTGATCAAGGTTATTTTGAGGTAGTGGTTCATCAACTCGCAACTTGTTTAAAATTTCCTTTAAAAGCTCGAGATCTTTTTTCTGTTTCTTGATAGATTTAAGATCTTTTTTGTATGGAGTTGTTGGGATTACTTGACGAGGTTCATTCAATTTCATTTTCTAAATCCTCAAACATTTCCTCAACTGTGGCGTAGGATTTTAGTTTATGAAGCTCTTTTCTGCCCTCTTCTATGGCTGCAATCGTTTCTTTGTTTGGAACGCTGACTTCGAAAGGAATGGAATTACGCAAAGCTACCTGCTGAAAAAACATGCGTATGGCTTCTGTTTTATTAATGCCCAATCGCTTGAAGACCTTTTCGGCTTTTTTCTTGGTAGAGACTGGCATTAAGCAGTGTATGTTTGCAAGATCACTTTTCATACTTATATTATGTACATGATATGTACATGAAGTCAATCTTATAATGCCACAAGCTTTTTCATTACTCGTCTACCAAAGCTAGAGCAAATTCAATTGTCATGACAACTTTTTCGTCCTTGCGAATAGTGCCTTGCATGAAGAAGAACTGGCCCATTTTTTCCTGCAATTTTACTTCTATGAAAAGCGTGTCGCCCGGTTTGACCATGCGTTTGAATTTGGCCTCCTTGATGCGAGAGAGAACAGGTGTTTTGTCCTCGGCAGAGATACCCTCGGCTTTGAGCTTTTTGATTAAATAGATCGCACCGGATTGAAAGACGGCTTCGCTGAGCAGGACGCCCGGCATGATAGGGTTGCCCGGGTAATGGCCTTCGAAGTAAGGCTCCTCTGCGCGGATGACGCGTTTGGTTATGATAGCGTCCTCGGATAGTGAAACGACCTCATCGACAAAGAGAAAAGGAGGACGATGAGGGATTGTTGCCAGGACTTCTTCTAAAGCTTTTGGAGCGGAGGTGTTCATGATGTTGCGAGCGCTTCTTCTGGGACGTTTTTGGCTTCCGGGTTGTAGAGGAACTTATCCATCTTGTTTGCGGTGATGATGCCGTAGTTAATGGCACCTAGCCAGCCAGACATGATGATACCAACGGAGCCCGCATGGTATAATCCGGTGACCTTTTCTGAAATTTCCATGGAAACCTTAAGCCCCTCGAACTTGGTGCCGAAAGAGGTACCATTGGCGTGACGCGTGTACTTGTGAACCGTTCTAGGCGTGGCGACCTCGATCCAGTCCAGCTTTTCAGTGATGCCAGGGGCGAATTTTTCCAAGTGTGCGACGGATTCGTCCGCAAGCCTTTGCTTTTCGCGAGCGTAGTCTTCGTCTGACAAATAGGCCCAGTCTTCCCACTTAGCATTGAGCGAAGCGACAACGGCGTAACGCTCTTCTTTTGCGTGTGGACGTGTGTTTGGGTAGTAAACGGAGAATGTACGACTTTTTGTATGGAAGTCTGTGAGCTCGTTGCTAGAGAAAGGCGTAGCCTCGGAAGTAAAAATTAAATCGCCGATTTCAGGGAGCTTTTCACCCGCTCTTAAGCCCATGTAGACCTGGCAAGAACTCGTGTTTACTCGAACCGCTTCGGCCTCGGCGGCGAAGTCTGCCGGTAGGTGTTCTTTGCCTAAAAGGTTAAATAAAGTGGTCTTGATGTTGGAGTTTGATAAAACGGCTTTGCAAGAGATGTCCCGGCCATTGACACGTACGCCTCGTACCGTTTCCTTTTGATCCGGGCCTAGTTTTTCCGTGAGGATCTTTTCCACGAGACAGAATTTGCGCATTTCAACACCATTGGCTTCGAGCTCAGTTATCATTTTACCAATCAAGGTATCCGTGCCCCCCTGGAAGAGGAAAACGCCCTTGCTCATGAAGTTTGAGAAAACGATACCAAAGGTGATAGCAGGGTCGTCTAGTGTGGAACCATTAGCATAGGCGATAGGTTCTATTAATAGACGATGGATATCTGAGCGGCCAGGGAAGAACTCTTCGAATAGTTCGCCTGTGGTGCGCTTGTCATCATCATAGAAATTCATATTACGCAAGTGGATGAAGAAATCCTCGATCTTTTGCATCGGGACATTGAATTTTTCGTTAAGGATGCGCGTAAAGTCCTCACGATTGAAAGACGTATCGATATCAAAATCCGGGTTTACGAGACGGATGTGCTTGAGCTGGATGATAGAATCTGCGATTTCTTTAGACCAATATTTTCTGGCAGATTTGACCATACCGAACGGGAAACCGTGCAGAGAGATATCAAAAATATGACCCCGTGTACGGGTGAACCACGTAGCCAGACCCCCGAATTTGTAATGGTGCTCGAGAAGGAGGACGGAGTGCCCCTGTTTGGCCAAATAATTTGCCCCGGAAAGCCCAGCCAGACCACTTCCTATGACGATAACATCGTAATTATCCTTAACACCCTTTAGTCGATCGACAGCCATACTAGTAATATCCTTAAATTATTGAAATAAACCCCTTTATAACGCCTTATATGGGGAGAAAGGTCAAGGTTAAACTTCTTTATGATGGAGGGGGCGAGGGGAGATGTGACGCAAAAAAGAGAGGTACGGGACAGGGGTTCTGTTTAGGGAAATTCGACACTAATAAAAAGACCTACTGATGGGAGTAGGCCTTTTTGAGAGAGTATATGCTCTTGATCGTAGTAGAATGTTTATTGGCCACTACTGGGATTTTTTTTGCCTATTCGCTTTCTTTGGTGACGATAAACGCCTGAATGTCCTCTGGAAGTTCAGAAAGGAAGACTTCGGCATCTTCCGGATTTTTCATTTTGATGGTGCTATAAGCCGTATAATAGAGAGTAGTATCTTGAGTGGTGGCAATATACTGTTTTGCTTCATCCCATTTCTTCGACATAACGCACGCTTCAACATAGGCAGCTACTGCTACACGATACTTGAGCTCTTGAGTGTTTAAAGCTAATTCGGAAATATACTGTTTTGCATCATCCAATTTATTTAAGATAACGCACCATTTTACATAGGCTAATACCGCATGATGTTTGGAATCATTACAGTATAGCTCGACTTCAGGAATATACTGTTTTAATTCATCGAGTTCACCCATTTCGATGCAGTGATTGACATAATGGGCGAGCGTAGCTTTATATTCGTTAGCAATTTCTGCCTTTTGGAACGTTGGGATCCTTGGATCATTATTGAGCTGCCTTAATCGAGCCATAGCATCCTTTGCAACGCTGAAGTAATGATTGCGCGAAAAAGAATAATCTTGGGTAAGGATAGAACTCGTGTGAGAGTCATAGTTCCAGTCAGGAACATCCCGCAGATAAGGTTGCTCCTGTTTATATAGACGTGCAATAAACCCGTATGCCTTAGCTTTGCTACCCTTACCACGAAGCGATTTTTCTATCATCGAGAGGAATGTATTTGCGTTCACTGAGTCTTCTCTTGCTTTGTAGACGAGATAGATTTCAGCCATTAACGCTACGCTTTCAAGATTAAGTAGCTCTACGTGTTGGGGATTAAGAAAAGGAGTACCCTCCAATTCCTGCCTCATTAACCCGTGTAGCTGAAAGGCTTGCGGAAGGTTAATATTATTTTTATCATCGATCAAATTATTAAGCCTCGCGGAGAATGCTACATCAAACTTCTTGCGCGCGGGATCAATACGATCAACTGTATGGTCGATTACCAGTGACATTGCATTTATAACTTCATCGAGCTTAATTTTAGAGTAAGTGAATTTACGAGCAATATTCGTGGAGCAATAATTTTTTAGGTTTTTGTTAACCTTTGCCGCCTTGCCAATTTTTTCTAAAATTTCCCTTTTGGTGTAAGCTAAATGGGGACTTGTTACGAGTAAACTCCACATTTTATCGGATTTACTCCACGTCAGCGGATCCGTTACTGACTCGTTATAAAAACGGTTAATAAAGGCATCGAGGAATATTTTATTTTTAGATAAGCCATGTACTTTATTTTTGAGTTCAAGGATTTCTTTTCTTTTGATTTTAGATTGAATCTTCTCGTATTGTTCTAAAATGGTATCCATTTCACGATCCGCAATAGCCGTGCTATAATTGTAAGGAGCATTATATTCCTCAATAATCTCTGCTTTTCTCTCGAAAAGGTCACGATTTAAGAGAAAAAATCTATTATAATAATTTTTCCCAGTTCCTGACACTTTGCTAAAAGATATAATTTTACACCAAAGTTCATTGGGGATTGTTGCTGTATCGAGTTTATAATTAGATTTCTGTCTTTTGCTTGGTCTTATGGTTTCAGTATTATTATTCATGATGTTGAATTGTGTATATTTTTTACGGTAAGTCGATCCTATATTTTTTGGCATGTTGGTTGAGTTGAATATTTTTAGGCAATAAAAAAGAGCCATTTATAATAAATGGCTCTTTTGGAGATTGATTTGAAAATAATTTCTTATCGTTGGTCGAAACGCTCGCGCCTGTTGCCACGATCACGGTCACCGCCGCCACCGCCGCTACGACGAGGTCCGCCACGGTCGAAACCGCCACCGCCACTACGACGAGGTCCGCCACGATCGCCACCACGGTCGAAACCGCCGCGCTCACGATTGCCAGTAAACGCTGGGCGTTCTTTAGCAACGTAAGGGATACCCTGTTCTTCACAAATAGCTGCACGACGACTTAGGCGTACACGGCCCTTTTCGTCGATACCGATACATTTAACGGTCATAACATCACCTAGTTTACAGACATCTTCGACATTGTCGACTGGACCTTCTGCAAGTTCGGATACGTGAACGAGACCTTCTTTGCCTGGTAGGCATTCTACGAATACACCGAATTCGCGTACTGATTTAACGGTAGCGCTGTAGGATTGACCTGGTTCGATGTCGCTGGTGATCGCATTGACCTCGCTGATAGCGCGATCCATAGATTCCTGGCTAGTCGCAAAGATAGAGATGCGACCACTATTGTCTTCATTGATATCAATTTGAGCACCACTAACTTCGGTGATCTTCTTGATGTTTTTACCACCTGGGCCGATCAATAGACCAATTTTGTCTGGATCGATCTGCATTTGGTGTACTCTTGGGGCATGCGCCTTGAGTTCTTGTTTTGGTTCTGGGAGTTCTTCTTTCATTTTGTTTAAGATTTGGAAGCGGGCTTCCTTGTTTTGTTGGATAGCCTCTTTAGCTATTTCTAAAGGAAGGCCTTTAATTTTGAGATCAAGCTGGAAGCCTGTGATACCTTGACTTGTTCCGGCGATTTTGAAATCCATATCACCGAAATGGTCTTCAGCACCTAAAATATCAGTTAAGAGGACATATTTAGATATGTCACCCTTGTTATCATTTTCAGCGACGAGGCCTACGGAGATACCTGCTACCGGGGAGCTGATAGGAACACCAGCATCCATGAGAGCTAAGCAACCGCCGCAAATGGAAGCCATGGACGTTGATCCATTAGATTCCATAACCTCTGAGACGAGACGAATTGAGTAAGGAAAATCCTCTTCTGGTGGTAAGACCGGAAGGAGAGATCTTTCTGCGAGGGCACCGTGGCCGATTTCGCGCCTACTTGTGAAACCAAAACGCCCTGTTTCGCCTACGGAGAAAGGAGGGAAGTTATAGTGTAGCAAGAAGGACTTGGATTGCGCACCGCCGGTGAGGCCATCGAGATCTTGGGAATCGCGGCTAGTGCCGAGGGTTGCCAAGACGAGGGCTTGCGTTTCGCCACGAGCGAAGATAGCGGAACCGTGAACACGAGGCAGAACATCTGTCTCACATTCAATTGTACGCAAATCTTTAGGCCCGCGACCATCCGCGCGTTTACCGGCATCAAGGATATTGTGACGGTATACGTGTTCTTGAATTTCTTCGAAAGCCAAGCGAACTTGGTTTCCGTCAAAGTTTTCCTCGCCGAGCTCCTTTTTTACGGCCTCAATAGCCTCTTCCTTAATAGCAGAGACTGCGGCATCGCGTTCAGAACGCTGGTCTTGGAAGACAGCTTCTGCGATTTTTTTATCGGCAACCTTTTTACAGATTTCGAGAACCTTTTCGTCTGCCTTGATGAGTTTAAACTCCTTCTTGGTCTTATTGACGAGTTTAGCGAGCTCCTTTTGGGCATCAATGATTTTTTGAACCTTTTGGTGAGCGAACTCTAACGCTTCGATAAAACGCTCATCCGGGAGCTGGTCTGCGCTACCCTCGATCATAAGCATTTCCTTTTCCGTACCGACATAAATGAGGTCCAGAGTGGATTCAAAAAGCTGATCGTTTGTTGGGTTTGCCACAAATTCGCCATCAATTTCGCCTACGCGAACACAACCTACAGGTCCATTCCAAGGAATATCGGAGCACATGAGAGCAGCGGAAGCACCATTTACCATTAAGATATCGGGCTCATTTTCCATGTCTGCGGACAATAGAATACCGATGACCTGAACTTCGTTTATAAAACCCTTATCGAATAAAGGACGGAGTGGGCGGTCACACAGACGAGACGTGAGGATTTCCTTTTCGCTGGGGCGGCCTTCTCTTTTGATAAAACCTCCAGGGAAGCGACCTGCGGCAGAGAATTTTTCCCGGTAGTCTACCGTTAATGGGAAAAAGTCCTGATCGGGTCTTACGGAGTTTGCGACGACGGCGCTAACGAAGACATTGGTGTCTGCCAGGCTTACTACTACAGCCCCGTTAGCTTGTTTAGCGATGGAACCGGTGGAAAAAGTGATTCCCAGTTCGTCCACAGTTACAGTGTGTTTTTGTTTCATATATTTCTTTTCTCTTTAAAAATTAAAAGCTAATAGGCGGTTAGGACGCTTATTAGCTGACAAACATTACATTATAGGGATGGTTGATACCGCGATGGGTGGGCAAGAACATCCAATTATCGACGCAGGCTTAAGCGCTGGAGCATGTCGTTATATTTTTCCAAATCTTTTTTCTTCAAATAATTGAGATGCTTTCTGCGCAGGTTTGTTAGGGCGATGAGACCCTTGCGAGAATGAAAGTCCTTTGGATGAAGCTTCAAGTGACCTGTGAGGTGCTTGATGCGAGCGGTTACGAGGGCGATTTGAACCTCGCTGGAACCGGTATCCTTCGGGTTGATTTTGAAGTCTTCGATGATCTGTTGTTTGTCTATACCTTGTGTCATTTTATATATCTGTTGATTCGTAATTTGCGGATCTGCCCCTTAGCGGATCGAATTTCCAGCCCCTCGCCAGAAATTCCGTTAGAAACCTCAATTTGAGTAAATTACGGAGAAGCGCCTGAATGAGCGGTTCTCTAACGCTGTTGATCATTAGACGGTATTTGTTGGACAAAAGCAAGGGGAAAATGAAGAGATTCATTATTGTTGATATGCAGGCGATGCTCGGTAGCCTGTAATGTATTTCCTCCTTAATCGTTGGCCTATCTACCCAAGATCCAGGAGGATATCCTTAATGGATTCGCAACCCGGGAGGGCGTGAATTTTGTTTAAGATCTGTCTGCGTTCGAAATAGAGCTCGTTACGCAGAATGGGGTTATTAATAGTGATAATAAGAACTCCGCCCTCGATTATTTTAGATGGGCAGCAACGATGGGCTCTTTGGGAACCGACAATGGCCTTCCAGTTTTCCATAATGACCATTTCTGAGGTTTTGCGGCCGATGTTGTATTTCTTGAAATTCCGCTCCAGGAGGCTGTCTATGGAAAAGAGGGTGGAGAGGTTAAGTTTTCGGGAGGGATAGGGGATACCGCGGAGTTCTGAGATGAGCTCCGTTTCCTTTTGAGAAAACGCGTATTTTTTACCCTGGGACATTGTTATACCCCTGTAATGCTAAGCTAAAAGCCGAAAACGAGCAACCTTGAATTTAGATACGGAGTAACGCTTTCGTTGTTTCGATATCGTAGCCAGTAAGAACGTAGACCGCCTGCATATAATCATCTCGATCCGCTTTCAGCAATGTTTTCAAATCCAGGACAACGGGGGTGCTTTCACTGGCCTTTTTCAAGTCTTCCTCTGTGATTTGATTGTTGGTAGCTCGTTTAACGGCTTTTTCGATAAGCGCCTTGAGTTCTTCGAAATTATTGGGCCAAGATTGTTGGGCTAAATGAGTTAAGGCAGCTGTGTTTAGTTTTGGAATCTCTCTTCTGCCCAATATTTTAGCCTCTTGGGTAACTAAGTGTTGGGCTAGTATGGGGACATCCTCCGGGCATTCGGAGAGTTTAGGAACCGTGAACTCGAGTGTGCCCAGGAATAAGTACAAGCCCTCTGGGATTTTATTTTCCTCGATAAGACGATCCGGAGATTTACTAAAGAAGAATAAAAAACGCATAGGCTTTTTAATTTCCTCAAATTTATTCTTTTTTGAAACCAGATCCTCGAGGACGCGCAATTGCTCGGGGGAGAGGTCTGTGACCATAGGGGTGACGATTGTGATGCGATCCTGATGTTCGGCGGGTTTGATGGCCTTGAGGATGGCATTGGGCTCGATATCTTCTTTATTTAAGAAGACAAAATTTTCGTTTACATTTTTTGGAAAACGATTTAAGTCGAACGAGATTTCTTTGAGATGCGTTCCTGGAGGCGCGATTAGAACGAGACTTGTTTTGAAATTATGGTGCGTGTAGAGCCAGTAGGCGAATTCGTTCGTTTTTGGGGAATTGCAGGGGAAAGCCTTAAAAGAGCAAGGGTGAAGCGTGTCTGTACTATGCCGTTCCTTATGATTCTCAGCTGTTGGCAACGGGAGGGTGCGCCCCTTTTTTATTTCAGGGTGGAGACTTTTGAGAAGCTCAGCTGTTTTGTCTAATAAAGAAAAAACGTTTAACGGTTTTAGGAAAACACCGCCAACGCCTTCTTTGACCAGTTGCCTGATGGATTCGGGATCCAGGTAACCGGATACCATGATGCAAGGGATTTCGGGGCGTATGTTTTTGATTTGTTTGATGAAATCGATGCCTAAGATCTTGGGCATTTTTTGGTCTGTTACCACGAGGTCGTAGTGATGGTTTTTGAAACTTTCGATGGCGAGCTCGGGATCTTTAATGGAAGTGACACTGTAGTCCGCGTGGGCAAAAATGTCGGTTAACAGTGTATTAAACGTTTCATCATCATCTAGAATTAAAATACTTTTGGGCATAGGGGTAATCCTTTCTTAAGATTAATGTGAAATAGCGCTTTGGAGGGTATTGGGGAGCTTGTGTAGCATTGCAATCAAGGATTCCATGGGGGTGGTGTACCAAATGATTTTACCATCGAGCTTATCCTCCCAGTAATCGATCGCGGGCTTGCAGAGGGAATAGGAGGTGGCGATGAAATAAAATTTTTCCTCATGGCCGAACGGCAGGCACCAAGTGGACTTACAGAGCTCATGGGATATGCCGAGTGCTTTGGGGTCTGGGATATTATACGAAGCGATATCGATCAATGTGTTTTGTGATGTTTCCCAGAGGATAGATTCCTGAAAAGCATTGAGATCAAATAAAAGGATTTTGAGGAGAGAAGAATCCTGCCAATTACCGCTTTTTAGCTTTGCAACGAGAATATCATTTGCTTCTTCTAGCTGCTGTTGGGTAATGTAATTGGCTTCAAGCAAAGCAGAGCCCAAATAACGATTTGAGCGTAGGATAAGAGATCTGAAATTTTCCATTGTTAATGGGGAAGGGGGAAACCTCAGGAGAGGGAATGGGGGGGAAAGGATGTGAGTTGTCCTTACCCTATTAATTATCAGAAATGTCTGAAGAACGCAAGTCTGCGTATAAGTCTTCTTTGAGCTCTTTAATTCCTGTGCCCTCCAGGCAGGATATAGGGCGAATAAAAAGACCCTTATGCTTTTTCTGAAAACGCTTTAAATTCTCCTTAGCCTCTGGGAGGTCCATCTTATTGGCGGCAATCATGTGCGGTTTTTCCAGCAATTTAGGATCGAATAAGCGGAGCTCTTCACGCAGTTGGGCGTAATCCTCTAAAGGGTCACGGTTATCTACACCAGCCATGTCTAAAATAAACAGCAAGAGGCTACAACGCTCGATATGCCTTAAGAAACGATGGCCAAGGCCCTTGTTTTCACTAGCACCCTTGATGAGCCCTGGGATATCTGCCAAAAGAAGACGATCGTAGTGATTTTCGTATTCGATGACACCGATATTAGGTACCTTTGTTGTGAAAGGATAAGGAGCTGTCTTTGGATGGGCTTTTGTCAGCAAACCCTGCAGGGAAGATTTACCAGCATTAGGGAAACCTACCAGGCCGATGTTTGCTATAAATTTGAGGACGAGCTTGAACTCCTTTTCCTCGACCTGTTCGCCCGGAATGGCTTGCCGGGGAGCGCGGTTTACGGAAGATTTAAAGTGGATGTTGCCCAAGCCGCCCTTGCCGCCTTGAAGCAGCACAACGCGTTGGCCAGGGACGAGGAGCTCGGCTACCCTTATGCCAGAATCTTGATCATAGACGATTGTACCCGGGGGCATTTTGAGCTCGCAGCTTTCTCCGCTGACACCGGTACAGTTTCTGCCGGCGCCATCTTGGCCGGCTTTGGCTTGGTAGTGGGCTTTAAAATGATAAGGCGTGAGGTCATTCATGTTCTCATCGCAAACGAGAACGATATCGCCACCCTTGCCGCCATCGCCACCATCCGGGCCACCTTTGGGGATGTATTTTTCTCTACGAAAACTCATACACCCGTTACCACCATTACCCGCCTTTAAGCGGACTATTTTTTCGTCAATAAACATAAGCCTTTAAGTAGTTTATGGAATTCTGAGGGAAGGTAAAGGCTAAAAGGGTAGTATTTTATTGAAAGAAGTGTAAGGCATTGTCAACGATGCGAACTTGGTAATCGGTAATACCGCCATCGCCCATGATTTTCCAGATTTAGCAGCAAGATCAGGCTTAAAATGTTTTCTAGCCCGCTTTCAGAAAAGGATTATCTATTCTCCGCAGCGGTTGACCATTGCGTTCACTACTTTAGTGTATTTACTGATCCCTTTCCTCTTTCTTCTGGTCTATTACTTCCCAATCGACCAGAGTTTCCTCGATTTCCATACGTATTGGGTTAAAAAAAATTCGGTAATCAATTTGGCCCCGTTTAACAGAGGGATTGTCTTCAATTACGCTCAGGAGTTCAACGCCATCACACCCTATTTCTTTTAGCCAATTGATCAAATTATTACAATCATCACGCCTTGATGCTGATATTAATACTGATTCTTTAAACTCATCTTTTGTGAGATTTTTATTATTATAGTGTTCCTGTAGTTTTCCCAAAAGTTCTTCTTCTTTGCTCTTTTCCAGACGGTCATGAATAAAATCTGCTAATTCTTTAGAATCAGTAAAAATCTTACCCTCACCTAAAATATCCCGGAGAGCACATTGATTCGCAGAACCTCGAAGATTAAATAAAATCCACATTGGCTTACTGCTGTCTAAAGGTTCTGATAGCACTGTTGCAATTTCATGTTTCGTAAGTCTCCCATCATTATAATATTCTTTTAGTGTTTCCAAAAGGTTTCCCTCTTTGGCGAGAAAATCTATTGGGCGCATTTTGCTTTTTTCGCTAAAGGTTAATAAACTTTCCACTAAATCGCCATTTTTTTCTGAAACAGCGTCGTTGAGGATCTCTTCCACCGTTCTTGCTTTATCAGAAAGTCTAAACTCAGATTCTTTGCTGAGTGTTGTCAGTTCTCTGAGTTCAATAGGCTTATTAGAAGTTTCAATTGTTGATTTTTGGGGTAATGATTACGACTCGAATGACGAGGCAAAAAAGAGTTTAAAAAAGGTAAGTAAAGAGATGTAATGAAGGAGTGGTTCAAGAAACGATCAAATGCTATCATTGCGGGAGTGAAGATGTTGTAAAA